>Ga0081539_10000936_pt1 | contig 54722 bp, 54 predicted proteins | sample TabmetS4T2R2_FD_71023 | JGI IMG/M metagenome (GOLD analysis project Ga0081539, IMG submission 71023) | Tabebuia heterophylla rhizosphere microbial communities from the University of Puerto Rico - S4T2R2 | ecosystem: Host-associated > Plants > Roots > Rhizosphere ...
GGCGGCAGGCTACCGAAACGGCTGTGCGAGCATGGCCGCGTGCACCGCACCCTCGCCGCCGTGCTCGTCGTCCTCGCGGTGGCGGTCGGCTCTGCGTGCAGCTCCGACGGACGGCCGCTTCCGCCCGCGAGCGCCGCCCCGCCTCAGAGCGCCGAGCTCGACTGGGCCGAGCGAGCGCCGGAGGACGGAACGGGGTTCGTCTTCCGCGTACGTCGCTTCGCGGTGACCGAAGAGGGCTGGCAGGCGGACGTCGAGATCGAGAACCGAACCTCGATCGCCTGGCACACGGGCACGAGCCTCGCCGTCGGGCAGTCGTTCGGGCTGATGCTGTTCACGACCGGTGACCTCGACGAGCTCGAGCGCAGAAACCGGGACCGGGACCTTCCCGGCCTGCGGCCGGCGCAGCGTTTCCAGCCGCCCTTTCCGGATCGCTTTGCGCCGGGCCGCACATGGCGCTCGACGATCTCCGCGGCGGGGACGCTCGCGGCTGGCCGCCACGTCCGCATCGTCCTCGGCCCGCTCGTCGCCGAGGGCAAGGTGCCTCCCGGGCTCACGAATGTGCTCGTCTGGATCACCGACCACGCGTACGAGCTGCGGCGGCGATGACCCTCAGCCCACCGGCGTCGCGACCAGGACGACCGTCGGCTCGGGCTCGGCCCCGCAGCTCGAAGGCAGGATCGGGCCGGGCGCGCCGTCGACTCTGACCTCGACGACCCCGGTCGGGGTCGCGAGCACGACGCGGCCGCGGTCGTGCTCCACGAGGCGCACGTCGCTCAGCCGGTCGAGTCGGTCGCGCACCCGCACCGCCGCATCCGCCGTCTGCACCTCGGGGGCGTGGAGGGTGCGGCCGCGAAAGTGGGCGAGCGGGATCCTTCCCTCGGCCAGCGCTGCGGCGACCTCCTGCGCCTCGCCGGGCATCACACGACCGAGCTGGATGCCGGCCGGCAGCGCGAGGACGTTGGCCGCGAACCGGTGACCGCCGTGGTGCGACGAACGCCAAAGCAGATCCCGCGGCACGTGCGGGCGAAGCGCGTTGAACACCGGCACGCCGAGGCGGGCGCAGCACACGTCCCGCCGCCGGTGGGCGCAGACGAGGAGCAGCGGGCCGTCGACGGCCGTGCCGTCCTTCTCGTCGAGGGACGCGACGTCCTCGAGCCGCTCGAGCTCGATACGACGCAGCGCTCCGCCCTCCTCGGTCACCTCCGCGACGAACGCCGTCACCGCCGCGTCCGGACGACCCGGCCGGCGGGCGAGCATGACGCGACCCTCGAATGCGAGCAGCGCGTCGGCGACGTCCGGGGGGAGCTCGGTATCCGGGACGGCGTCCCGTCCCCACGGTCCGGGATGCTCGACGACGAGGAACCGGTGCGTCTGCGTCGCCGTTCCGGCGAGCGGTACACCGGCCGCCAGCGAGAGCTCCGAGCAGCTCACGACGCGGTCGGCATCGCGTCTCGAAGGAGCCGCTCGAGCGCAGGCTCGATCCCGAGCGAGTCCGCGAACGCGCGGTACTCCGACGCCAGCCGTGCGGTGTCGCGCGCAGGGCGATCCGTGCGCGTCGCGCGGAGCAAGACGTTCTTCGGCGTGTGCTCCAGCGGCACGAACTCGACGACCTGGACGTCGTAGCCGGCCAGCTCGAGCAGCCGGGCCCGGGCGGCGTCGGTCACCTCCGCCGCGAATCGCTCCTTCAGCGTTCCGTGCCGCAGGAGGGGCCTCAGCACCTCGTTCGCGAGCTGCCCGAGCAGCTCGTGCTGGCAGCAGGGAACGGCGAGGATCACCTGCGCACCGGCTCGGACTGCGCGCTCGAGGGCGGCGTCGGTCGCGGTGTCGCAGGCGTGCAGGCTCACCACGAGGTCGACACCGGAGAGGTCGGCCTCGGCGATGTCCCCGAGCTGGAAGCGAAGCCCATTCGCGTCGAGACGGCGGGCGAGCGCGTCGCACTCCGCAACGACCTCGCGCTTGAGGTCGAGCCCCAGGATGTCCACCTCGAGCCCGTGCACGCGAGTCAGGAGGTCGTGCAGCGCGAAGGTGAGGTAGGCGCGGCCCGATCCGAAGTCCACGACGCGCACGCATCGTCGCCGCAGCACCGGGACGACGTCGTCCACGAGCTCGACGAATCGGTTGACCTGGCGGAACTTCGCCCGCCGCTGTGACTTGACGCGCCCATCGGGGGTCTGGACGCCCAGTGCGACGAGATACGGCACCGGCTCGCCCTCGGGAAGCGCGTGGCGCTTGGAGCGGTCGTGCGCGCCGGAGGACTCGGGCCGCGTCGCCGGCCGGCGGAGCACGCGGGGCGTCCCGCGCCCGCCGAGCACCTGCCAGTCGGCGTCCGGCTCGTGGAGCAGCGCCTGGCGGTAGTCGCCCCCGATCGCGTCGTGCAGGAACCCCACGAGCGCTTCGTCGTCCACGTTCTCGTCGGTCGTCCGGGTCTCGTAGTGCCGGCGGATGCGCCAGCGGTCGCCCGCGCGGAGCGCGACGGGGTCGATGGTGACCCGACGAGCGCCGGCCGGGTCCGCCGACCGCGGGCGGCTCAACGTCGCTCCGGTCAGCACCGCGTCGCGGACGAGACGCTCGACGAGCTCGTCCAGCTTCACGGTGTATCCGCAGTGTCCGCTGCGGCCACGACGCAGAGCAGCTGCCCGCTCGACACCGCCGCGCCCGGGGCTACGCCGAGCGCCCGGATGACGCCCGAGTGCGGGGCAACGATCTCGTTCTCCATCTTCATCGCCTCGATCACGCAGATCAGCTGACCGGTCTCGACGGCGTCCCCATCGGCGACCGCGACCTTGAGCACGGTGCCCTGCATCGGGCTGATCACCGCACCGTCCCCTCCGCCCGCGTAGCCGGAGGCCGCCCGCTCTCGCCGACGCCGCGCGAGCACGGCCCACGGCGCCTCCGTGACGTGGAGCCGGACGTCGTACGAGCGCCCGTCGACCTCGACGGCGACGAGCCGCGGGACGGTCGCGGTCGCTCCGTCCGACGCCGCTGCGACACTTGTTGTCTCATGAGAAAACTGCTCCTCGAGCTCCTTCGCGCGCTGCGCGAGCTCCTCCGACTCGACCACGCCCGCGCACGTCTCGCCGGCGACGAAGCAGGGGTGCTCCAGGAGCGCGCGATGGAAGCCGAGGAGGGTCGGCGGACCCTCGATGCGGAACTCCGCGAGCGCCCGGAGCATCCGCGCGATCGCGCGCCCCCGGTCGACGTCGTGGACGACGAGCTTCGCGATCATCGGGTCGTAGAGCCCGCTCACCTCCTCGCCCGCCTCGACACCCGAATCGACCCGCACGCCCGGCCCTGCAGGCTCGTGGTAGCCCGTGATCCGGCCGGGCGCCGGCAGGAAGCCGCGGGTGACGTCCTCTGCGTTGATGCGGCACTCGATCGCGTGGCCGCGCAGCTCGACCTGGTCCTGCGTGAGCGAGAGAGGCTCGCCAGCCGCGACGAGCACCTGCTCGCGAACGAGGTCGAGGCCGGTGACGAGCTCCGTCACGGTGTGCTCGACCTGGATCCGGGTGTTCATCTCCATGAAGAAGTACTCGCCGTCGCGCGTCAGGAGCCCTTCGATCGTCCCGGCCGACCGGTACCCTGCCGCACGCGCGGCGCTGACGGCGATCTCGCCGATCCGAGCTCTGAGCGCGTCGTCCACGGCAGGCGACGGCGTCTCCTCGACGAGCTTCTGGTGGCGCCGCTGGATGGTGCAGTCGCGCTCCCCCAGGTGGATCACGTTGCCGTGCGCGTCCGCGAGCACCTGCACCTCGACGTGGCGCGGGTCCTCGACGAAGCGCTCGACGTAGACAGTCGCGTCAGCGAAGTACTTCTCGCCCTGGCGCGTCGCCGCGGCGAACGCCCGCTCGGCCGCGCTCGGATCACGGACGAGCTCCATTCCCTTGCCGCCGCCGCCGGCTGCCGCCTTGATGAGCAGCGGGTAGCCGATCTGCTCGCCGAGCGCGACGACGGCCTCCGCCGAGGCGACGGGCTCGACGGCGCCGGGGACGATCGGAACCCCCGCGGCCTGCATCGCCGCGCGCGCTGCCGTCTTCGACCCCATCAGCTCGATCGCGTCCGGCGGCGGGCCGATCCAGGTCAGGCCGGCGCCCTCGACGAGCCGGGCGAAGGCCGCGTTCTCGGCGAGGAACCCGTACCCAGGGTGGATCGCCGCAGCGCCCGCCCGCAGGGCGGTGTCCACCAGCACGTCTCCGCGCAGGTAGCTCTCCGCTGCGGGCCCGGGGCCGACGAGGTACGCCTCGTCGGCGGCGCGCACGTGCGCGCGCCCCCGATCGGCCTCCGAGTACACCGCGACACACCCGATCCCGAGCTCGCGAAGCGTCCTGAACACGCGGATCGCGATCTCCCCGCGGTTGGCGACGAGCACCTTCGAGAAGGGAGGCATGCGGCGCGTATTCTCCCCGAACCGTGACGTTGCCCGACCAGTTGACCCTCGGCAGGGCGCTCGCGGTACCGGTGGTCGTCATCCTGTTCGTCTGGGACTTCGACGACCACCTCTACTGGGCAACGGGGGTCTTCGCGGTGGCGATGGCGACCGACCAGGTCGACGGCTGGCTCGCCCGGCGGCGGAACCAGACGTCCGCGTTCGGCTCGCTGCTCGATCCGATCGCGGACAAGGTGCTCGTGCTCGCGGCGCTCACGATGCTCATCGCGGAAGGCGTCGCGCCCGCCTGGATGGTCGCAGCGATCGTCGCGCGCGAGATCGCCGTGTCGGGCCTCCGGCTCGCCGCCATCGAGCGCGGCGTGGTGATGGGCGCGCGCGACCTCGGGAAGCTCAAGACGTGGGCACAGACGCTCGCCGCGACGTTCGGCGGGCTGCAGGCGGCCGGCGCGTGGGACGCCGACGTCGCGTGGTGGGCGCTGCTCGTCGCGACGCTGCTGACCTGGATCTCAGGGCTCGACTACGCCCGGCTCGCGCCGCGCGTGCTGCGCGGCGAGCGCGCCACCTCGTAAGCGGACGGCGCGGAGTCGGCGACCCGCGCGGAGGGGTTGTGGCGATTCACCACAAGCGTTGTCCGGTCGACGGCCTCCGCGACCCCCTCGCGCCACCACGCGCCGCGGTCGGCCGTCCGGTGCATGGCGACGTCGAGACCGACCTGCGCGGCTGCGAGGCGGACAGCGTCGGCAAGCTCCGGCGGTGCGGCCGCGTCGAGCGCGATCTTCACGGCGCCAGGCTACGGGAGCGGAAGCAGCCGGGCGGCGGTGGCCTTGAACGACGCGATCACGACTTCGCCCTCCCGCAACCCGAGCCGCTCGAGCGAGGAGGTGCTGATCTCGCCGACGAGCTCGCCCACGCGCACGCGCGCTCGGTTGCCGAGCGGCACGATCGAGGTGATCGCGCCCGCGAGATGGTTCATCGCCGAGTCGATGACCTGCACACGCGCGAACGAGACCTCCCATGGGTGGACGGCGAGCGCGACCCGGCCGTTCGCCACATCGCTGCTCCACGCCGATCGACCGTCGTCGAGCACCACTTCCGTCAGGCCGTTCTCCTCCGCCCTCGCGGTCCCGTGCAGGAGGCTCGCTCCGGTGAGGCTCGCGACGAAGGCGTCGACCGGACGCGCGACGAGGTCTGCGGCCAGGCCCTGCTGCACCACACGGCCAGTCACGACGACCGCGACCCTCCGCGCGAGCGCCGCCGCGTCCTCGAAGTCGTGGGTGACGATGATCGTCGGCAGGCCGAGCCCGCGGAGCAGCTCGTGCAGCTCCGCGCGGACGGCCGCCTTCGTGTGCGCGTCCAGGGCGGAGAGGGGCTCGTCGAGCAGGAGCACCTTCGGCCGGCGCGCGAGCGCCCGGGCGAGCGCGACGCGCTGGCGCTCACCACCAGAGAGCTCCGAGACGCGGGCGCGCGCGAGGCCCCTGATGCGGAACCGGTCGAGGAGGCCGTCGACGGCCTCGCCTCGCGGTGCGCCAAAGCGGATGTTCGCCGCGACGTCGAGATGCGGGAACAACGCGTACTCCTGAAACAGATAGCCGACGCGGCGACGCTCGGCCGGCCAGTCGATGCCGGTCGCGGTGTCGAGCCACGTGTCGCCGTCGACGGACACCGATCCCCGCGCCGGCCGCAGCAGCCCGGCGACGACGCGCAGCGTCGTCGTCTTCCCCGCGCCCGACGGCCCGACGAGCGCGACTGTCTCGCCGTCGTCGACGCCTAGGTCGACGTTCGCGTCGAAGGTGCGAAGGGAATGAGCGAAGGAGAGGCGGAGCGCCATCGCGTGAGGAGCTTGACGGAAAGAAGCACGGTGCCGCTGATCACGACCAGGACGGCGCTGATCGCCAGGGCGACGTCGAAGTCGAGGTCGAACTGCTCGTAGATCGCGAGCGAGAGGGTCTGTGTGGTGCCCTGCAGCGAGCCGGCGAACATGATCGTGGCGCCGAACTCGCCGAGACCTCGCGCGAACGCGAGCGCCGCGCCCGCTCCGAGGCCCGCGGACGCAAGCGGAAGCGCGACGCGGAGAAAGACGCGCGCCGGCCCGGCGCCGAGCGTCCGGGCGGCCGCCGGGAGCGTCGGGTCGATCGACTCGAACGCTGCAACGGCCGTGCGGAGATAGAACGGGCTCGCGACGAACGTGACTGCAAGCACGACGGCGGTCTGGGTGAACGCGATGTCGATGCCGAGCGCCTCGATCGAGCCGCCGAGCAGCCCGAGCCGGCCGAACGCGGCGAGCAGGCCGATTCCGGCGACCGCGGGCGGCAACACGAGGGGGAGCTCGACGAATGTCACCACGACGTCGCGAAGGCGCGTCTCCCGCGTTGCGACCCAGTAGGCGGCCGGGGTACCGACCAGGAGAATCAGCATCATCGAGATGGCATTTGTCTCGGCGGTAACGACCAGCGCGTCCCTTGCCGCGGCCGTACCGAGCGCCGACACGAGGTCGCCGGGTGGCACGCGCCCGAAGATCGCGACGATCGGAACGACGAGAAACGCCAGCGCGACGCCCGTTGCGAGGACGAGCGTCGTCCGGAAGACGGGGCCTAGGACGTCGATTTCGGAATGGGGAGGAAGCCTGCGTTCCTGAGGGCGGTCTGCCCCTTCGTCCCGAGCAGCACCTTGATCCACGCTCGAGCCGCCACCTTGTTCGTGGATCGCGTGACCACGGCGACCTCGTAGCGGACACGCGGCTGCGCCCAGGCCGGGATACGGACGACGGTCACCTGATCGCTCACGGCCCGGGCGTCCGTGACGTAGACGAATCCGGCGTCCGCCTGCCCCAGCGCGACCTTGCCGGTCACGGCCTTGACGTCCGACTCGCGGCTCACGATCTTGCCGAGAACCGACGAGAGCCCCATCTTCCGGAGCACGGTGAGCGTATAGCCGCCGACGGGTACGGCGGGCGCGGCGACGACCAGCTTGACCGGCTTGCTGCGAAGGTCGTAGACGCTCTGGATCCCGGCTGGATTCGACTTCGGAACGATGAGCGCGAGGCGGTTGGCGGTGAACGTCACCGGCTTCTCGACGAGCCCGGCGCTGAACAGGCGCTGCGTGTTGAGCGGGGCGGCCGACGCGAAGACGTCCACGGGCGCACCGTTGCGAATCTGGGTCTCGAGCGCGTTCGAGCCTCCGAAGCTGTAGTTCTGCGCGGGATCGAGCGTCTTGAAGGCCTCGGTCAACGAGGCGCCCGCGTAGATCGTCAGGGGTGGAGTCGCCGTCGGACGCGCGCTTGCGCCTGCGACGACCGCGACGCCCGCGAGGACGGCGAGGAAGAGCAGGACGAGGCGGTTTCTCACGATGACCTCCTAGCCGAGGAACGACTCGAGCGCCGCGCTCGCGGCCTCGAGGTCGAGGGCGACGGGGAACGGCTCGATCGCGCCGGCCGTCGGCGCCAGGCTGCCGATCTGCTGGGCCGTGCTCGCGGCGACGCTCGCAAACAGGGTGCGGTACTGCGCCGACGCGCCGACGCTCGCACCCTGGTACGCGCCCAGCATCGCGCGGAGCATCACGAGCCCGGTGCTCCGAGTGCGCGCGGCCGTCGCGAACGTGCCTGACGGCCACTCGAACGTGAAGTCCTCGCTGGCCGCGGGAGCGTCGCCGGCGCCCGCGAGCATCTCGCTGAAGGTGCGCGCGTGAAGTCCAGCGACCGCGCGGCCCCGTCGCAGCGCGGGACGCACGGCGGCATCGAGCTTGGCCCCCTGCAGCGCCCGCGCGTAGTAGTCCGAGGCGAGAAACTCGGCGGCGAGCCCGAAGTTGCCGTAGGCAAGGTCGTCGTCGGTGGCGGCAGAGGCGGCGGGGGCATGCACGCCGGCGACCGCTAACCCGCCGGCCGAGGCGATCAGAAAGCGGCGCCGATCGATACGGCGCCGCTCGCGAGCGGGCGCGGCCCGCTCGGTCTCGTCGCGCACGGTCATACGTCGATGTCCTTGCCGAGCATCACCTCGGTCGCCTTGAACAGCACCGTCACGTCGTCGCCCTCGCTCAGCGCGAGCCGCTCCACGCTATGGCGCGTGACCGCCGCGACGACCTCATGGCCGCCGACGTCGACGGCGACCTCGGCCATCACGGATCCGACGGTGACGCGCTTGACGACGCCTGGCAGTTGGTTGCGGGTCGTGAGCTCGATGCCGCACCTCGCTTGTAGTCACAGAATGACTAGGCGAGCCTACACCAAGGCGAAGTAGGATCTGCACCCTGGCACGTCCCACCCGCACCGCGCTGTCCCTCGTCGAATGGGTGGTGCTCGCACTGCTCGCCGAGGCTCCCGCCCACGGCTGGGCGCTGGTGCGCGCACTACGGCCGGGCGGTGAGGTCGGCCGCGTGTGGAGCTCGTCGCGGCCGCTCGTCTATCGCGCGCTCGACACGCTGGAGAAGAAGCACGTCATCTGCTCGGCGCGAAGCGAGCAGAGCTCGACCGGGCCGGTGCGCCGGGTTTTCCGTCCGACCGCCACGGGCCTGCGAGCGCTCGAGCTTTGGCTCGACGCGCCGGTCGAGCATGTTCGCGACATGCGCTCCGAGCTGATGGTGAAGCTTCTCGTCCACGACCGTTCGCAGACCTCGCCCGAGGCACTGCTCGACGCACAGGCGGCGGTGCTCGCATCCCTCGAGGAAGTTGCGCTCGACCAAGCCCTCGGTGCCACCGGGTTCGACCGCACGCTTGCCTTGTGGCGACTGAGCTCGACGCGAGAGGCGCGCCGGTTCGTCGAGGATCTCCGGGGCGGCGGATCTCGTGCTGCAATCGTCTATCGGCCGATCGGCGTCGTCCACTCCGCGTACTCGTCCCTGCCGGGAATGCCGCTCCAGCCCGCGGCCGACGAGATCGGCGGCGCACGGGTCTTGGTCGACCCTCCCTATCGGCGCGCGCTGGCAGATCTCGACGGCTTCAGCCACGTCTGGGTGATCGCGCATCTGCACCGGGTCGTCGACTGGACGCCGCTCGTCCTGCCCTTCCTCGGGGACGACACGGAGCGAGGCGTCTTCGCGACGCGCTCGCCGCGGCGCCCGAATCCCGTGTCGATCTCACTCGCGCGGATCCTGAACGTCGGTCGTTCGTCGGTCGAGCTCGAGGGACTCGACCTGCTCGACGGGACGCCGGTGCTCGACCTCAAGCCGCACGTACCTCTGTTCGACGGCGCGACCAGCGTGAAGAGCGGCTGGTTCGAAGGGCGCGCGGAGCGAATCGCGACGATCCGGACGGATCGCCGTTTCGCGGGCGACCCGCTGGCCGGCGGAGCGGCGGCGCGCGACTAGCGACGTCGATCCACGCATCGAGCCGGCGGCGGGCGACGGCACGCCGCTGACCGCGGGGCTGACGCGCGAGCGACTCGAGCGACTCGAGCTCGAGCGCGGCCAGATCGTCTGGCTACGATCGACGCGTGAGCGCCAGTTCGCCTGACGTCACGCGGGAACGGGTCGGCGTGGGCTCCATCGTCGTCCGGTGCGTGCGGTTCGACGAGATGCTCGCGTTCTGGCAGGCGGCGCTCGGCTACGTCCCGCGCGAGCCGCCGCAGGACGACTGGGTCGTGCTCACCGATCCCACCGGCGCAGGGCCGAACATCTCGCTCGACCGCGTGGACGTGCATCGGCTGCCACCGCTGGGCGAGCTCAGCCGTGTGCATCTCGACCTGTACACGGCCGACCAGCCGGCCGAGGTCGAGCGGCTGCTCGGCCTCGGCGCGACCCGGTACGAGCGAGAGGCGGGGCCGGAGGAGGACTTCGTCGTGCTCGTCGATCCGGACGGCAACCGCTTCTGCGTCGTCGACAAGAGCTAGCCGCGTGATCGCGCGACGACGTCAGCGAGCGTCGTCTCCTCGAGCACGCCGCGCATCGCGCTACGGAGCTCGAGCCACACCCGCGCGAGCGCCCGGGCAGGCCCGTCGTACTCGACGTCGTCCGGCCGGACGCCGCGGACCGTCGCGATCGGCCCCTCGACGGCGCGGATCACATCGGCGAGGCTGATCTCCGCCGCCGGCCGCCCGAGCGCGTAGCCGCCCTCGACCCCCCCTCGGCTCGCAACCAGCTCCGCGTGTCGGAGGTCGAGGAGGATGCTCTCGAGGAACTCCTGCGGGATTCGTTGCGAGGTCGCGAGCTGCTCGCCCTCGACGAAACCTCCCGCCGCGGCGAGCTCGAGCATTGCGCGCAGGGCGTAGTCGCTCTTGGCGGATACGCGCACCGCGAAACCGTATCGGGGCCGCGGCGTCGGCCCTGCCCGGCCGCCGTAGGATCAGAGCGGTGGAGGTCGAGGCCCTGAGCGGCGCCAACGAGGCGCTCGACGCACTCGGCGCCGCGCTGCTCGTCGACGAGGCCCGCCATAACCTCGCGTTCGGGATCCTCTCGACCGCCCGCGCACACCCGGACGTCTATCCCGAGCTTCGAGCATGGGTCGTGCGCGACGGCGACCGGATCATCGGCGCCGCGCTTCGGACCCCACCGCACAACCTGGTGCTCATCGACCCCGAGGACAGGCGCGCGATCGGCGCCCTCGCGGACGCGATCGAGGAGGAGCTTCCCGGCGTCGTCGCAGCCATGCCGGAGGTCGACGCGTTCGCGGCCGCCTGGAGTCGCCGGCATCGGCTGACGTCGGTCGTCGTGTTCGACCAGCGGATCTACGCGCTACGCAGGATGCGGCCGAGGCGGCCGACGCCCGGCGTCGAGCGACTCGCAGACGCGGCCGACCGCGAGCTCGTGCTGACGTGGATGAAGGCGTTCGCGGACGAGGTGCTGTACGGCGGCGGCGACGTGGACGGATCACGCCTCGCGCGGAGCGTCGACGCGCGACTCGCGTCCACCGATTCCGGCGTTGCGCTGTGGGAGGTCGACGGCACGCCGGTCTCGCTCGCGGGCTTCGGCGGCCCGACGCCGAACGGCATCCGTATCGGCCCGGTCTACACGCCGCCGGATCTGCGCGGGAAGGGCTACGGCACCGCCGTCACGGCGTCGGTGACGCAACGGATGCTCGATCGTGGCCACAGGTTCTGCTTCCTCTACACCGACCTCGCGAACCCCACGTCGAACGAGATCTACACGAGCATCGGCTACGAGCGGGTGTGCGACTCGCGCGAGATCGCGTTCGTCGCTCGCAACGGCTGACATCGCACGCCGACGCGATTCTCCAGGGCGAGCCTCCGTGACGGGCCCGCCCTGGAGCTCCTCGTCGCGCGTCAGCGAAGCGCGGGCGCGCGGACGACGATCAGCTCGGTGTCGTCGGGCCGGTTGCGCGCGGCCCACCTGCCGTCGCTGAACGGGTAGTTGTTGTCGTTCGCGATCAGCAGGCGCTCCCCGCCGAGCACCTCGAGGCTCTCGACCGACTGCAGCGGGAACGAGAACGGATCCCCCACGCCGAACTCGCCCGGCCGGGCCGGAAGCGAGACGCCGTCCGGATCCTGGATGCGAAGCAGGTCGAGCACGAGCCGCTTCTCGAGGTAGCCGTCCGCGTCGACCCGCCTGAGGTCGACGAGGTAGATCTTCTTCTGGCGCGCGTCGGCGCCCTGGAAGTCGTCGCGCTCGATGAGCACGAAGCGATGCTCGTCGAGCGCGGTCATGTCGCCGATGACGGCGTTCGGGAAGGCGGCGTCCGTTCGATACCACCATGTTCGACCCGTGTACTCCCGCTGCCCCAGGTCGAACTCGTTGACGATGCGCCGCCGGGGGTCCGAGTCGCCGATCAGAGCACCCTCGAGCATCGGGTACAGCGTCTTCCCGTCGATGCTGAGCGCCATCGGCTCGAAGCCGCGGCTCGGGGGCAAGTTGGGCGTTCCGCTACCGAGGAACGGGTTCTGGGGCGACTGGACGCCGGGCAGCGGGATCGGCGCCTCGAGCACCTTTCCCGTCGCGTCCGTGTGGAGCAGGAACGGCCCGAACTCCTCGCCGAACCAGAACGTGCCGTCCTTCGCGCGTCGCACCGACTCGAGATCGAAATCGGCGCCGGTCAGGAGGCGGTCCGAGCGCGTCAGGGCGAACGGGATCTTCCCGTCGGGATCTCGGAGCTGCAGGAAGCGGAGCACGTCGACGGTCCCGCTGCCGCCGCTCGCGGTCTTGAAGTCCGGTCGGATCCGATAGAGCCGGAGAAGGAAGTCGGCGGAATTGGTCTTCGCGCCGTAGCCGTTGTCCGGCATGCCCCAGAACTCGCCTCGCCCCGCGTCGAGCACGGCCGAGAAGCCTGGGATCGGCTGTCCGGGGAACGGCGGCACGACGCCGTTGTCCGGCCCGATCGCAGCACCCGAGGGAGGCCCCGGCTGATAGGCATCGGCCGGCAGGATCGCACGGGCCAGCAACGTCGGAGGACCGCCGTCATCGGCGGTGGCGAGCGCCGTGAACACGGCGACGCAGGCGGCGGCGAGCGCCGCGACGATCACGATTCGCATGTTGTCTACTCCCCTTCGTTCGGTGAACGCGCCGACTCTAGGAAGGCGCTCTTCGCCCGTGGGTTAGGCGCCGGGAGACACGCCGTGAAGAAGCGGTGAGGGACAGCGGCGTTGACGCGCGCGTACAGGAGAAGGTGGAGTCCGTGGACCGACTGACGCGCTACGTGGAGCTCGCCGTTCGCGTGGGCGCGAACGTCCAGCCGAGAGCGAAGCTCGTCGTCACCGGGGAGCCCGAGCACGCCGCGCTCGTCAGAGCCGTAGCGGAGGCGAGGTCGCTCTCGTCGACGTCGGCTCGGCGGTCGGGAAGCGAGGCCTGCTCTTCCGGAACAGCCTGCTCGACGAGAACGCAGACTCGCACATCGCGATCGGCAACGGCTACACCGAGCCGGTCGACGGGCGGTTCAGATGACGACGGAGGAGCGCGTCGCCGCAGGGATCAACTACTCGACGATCCACATCGACCTGATGATCGGCGGCCCCGAGGTCGACGCCGCCGGAATCGCGGCCGACGGATCCGAGACACCGGTCCTCGAGCACGGACGCTGGGTCCTGGGCTGACCTACAGAGGTATGTTGCCGTGCTTGCGCTTGGGGACCGGCTCGCGCTTGCCGAGCACCGTCTCGAGCGCGCGGATCAGGTACGGCCGCGTCCGCCGCGGCTCGATCACGTCGTCGACGTATCCGCGCTCGGCGGCGCTGTACGGGTTCGCGAACCGTTCCTTGTAGTCCGCGATCAGCTCGGCGCGGCGCGCCTCCGGGTCGTCGGCCTCCTCGAGCTCCTTGCGGAAGACGATGCTGACCGCTCCGTCAGGCCCCATCACGGCCACCTCGGCGGTCGGCCAGGCGACGTTCACGTCCGCGCGAATGTGCTTCGAGCTCATGACGTCGTAGGCGCCGCCGTATGCCTTCCGCGTGATCACGGTGAGCTTCGGCACCGTCGCCTCGGCGTACGCGTACAGGAGCTTGGCGCCGTGACGGATGATCCCACCCCACTCCTGCGCCGTGCCGGGCAGGAAGCCGGGGACGTCGACAAAGGTCAGCAAGGGGACGTTGAAGGCGTCGCAGGTACGGACGAAGCGCGCCGCCTTCACCGAGGCGTCGATGTCGAGCACGCCGGCGAGCGCCGACGGCTGGTTGCCGACGACCCCGACCGAGTGGCCGCCGAGCCGCGCGAAGCCGCAGACGATGTTCTCCGCGTACGACGGCTGGATCTCGAGGAACGAGCCGTCGTCGACGACGGTCTCGATCACGCGCTTGATGTCGTAGGGCTTGTTCGGCGAGTCCGGGATGAGCGCGTCGAGCTCCGGCGCCTCGCGGTCGACCGGATCGGTCGGCGGCGCGTACGGCGCGGTCTCGAGGTTGTTCTGCGGGAGGAACGTGAGCAGGTACCGCGCGTCCTCGATGCACGCGCGCTCGTCCGGCGCAACGAGGTGGGCGACACCCGACTTCGTCGCGTGCGCGCTGGCGCCGCCGAGGTCTTCGAAGCTGACGTCCTCGCCCGTCACGGTCTTCACGACGTCGGGGCCCGTGATGAACATGTACGACGAGCCCTCGGTCATCAGCACGAAGTCGGTGATCGCAGGCGAGTAGACGGCTCCCCCTGCGCACGGCCCCATGATCAGCGAGATCTGCGGGACGACCCCGGACGCCTGGACGTTCCGCCAGAAGATCTCGGCATAGCCGGCGAGGGAGACGACGCCTTCCTGGATCCGCGCGCCGCCGGAGTCGTTGAGCCCGACCACGGGGCAGCCGACCTTGACGGCCATGTCCATCAGCTTGCAGACCTTCTCCGCGAACACCTCGGAGAGCGAGCCGCCGAAGACCGTGAAGTCCTGGCTGAAGACGCAGACCGGCCGGCCGAAGACCGTCCCGTACCCCGTGACGACCGCGTCGCCCCACGGCCGCTGGTCGCGCATGCCGAACTCGCTCTCGCGGTGGCGCACGAACCGATCGAGCTCGACGAACGAGCCCGCGTCGAGCAGGAGCTCGACGCGCTCGCGCGCGAGGAGCTTCCCCCGCTCGTGCTGGCGTGCGACCGCCTTCTCGGAGCCGGCGTGCGCCGCCTCCTCGCTCAGCTCGCGCAGCCATGCGAGCTTCGCCTCCGTCGTCTCGTGACGCGTCGACATCCGCGCGGAGCCTAACGCCGCGTCGGTTTCAGGAACGTGCCGCCCACGGGCCGACGCCGCCGAGCCGTTCTGGCACGATGCGCAGTACGTAGCCGGGCGGCGGGTCCGGCATCGTCGGAAACGTCACGTCGGGGCCGAGGTAGCGATAGGCGAGCTGCTGGAGCAGCTCCGCCGCGCCGCCCTCCGTCACGTGCGCGCGTCCGTGGACGACGAGGTACTGCAGCAGGCCGGGCGGCTGGATCTCGGTTCCTTCGATCGAAAGCGAGACGCGCGGGTCGCGACGGACGTTCTTCACCTTCTGGTGCTCGAAGAGGTGCCCTGAGACGATCTCGTCGCGCTCCAGCCCGACCCAGACGCACGACACCTGCGGCGAGCCGTTCCGGTTCATCGTGACGAGGTGACCGAGACGGCCCGACTCGACGATCTCGCGGGCACTGTCCGGCAGCTTCATCGGGCCCATGCTATGCAGCGACGCTCCACCACAATGCGCGAATGCGCGCCGGGCGCGAGGAACCTTTGTGACACAGTGTCACAAGGCAACGTCCGCTGGCACTCCGGACTAGCATCGCGCCGTGGAGGCGAAGCTCGACCGCTCGACGAGCTGGCCGTACCGGGACGGCGAGCCCGGGCCGTTCTCCTATGCGCGGGACAGCCACCCCACGGGCGTCGCGTGTGAAGAGGCGATCGGCGAGCTCGAGGGTGGACGCTCGCTGCTCTTCCCTTCCGGGATGGGCGCCGTCACGACTCTTCTCCTCACGCTCATGCGGCCCGGCCAGACGATCGCCGTCGCGGAGGCGGCGTACTACGGGCACGCGCAGCTCATCCGTCTGCTCGAACCGTGGGGCCTTCGCCTCGTCGAGTTCGACCAGACCGGCCCGCCGCCGGGCGACGCGGATCTCGTGCTGATCGAGTCGCCGGCCAACCCGATCTTGACGATGCCGGACTTCGCGGCTGCGACGGCCCATCCCGCACCGGTGATCTGTGACGCGACCGTCGCGTCGCCGCTCCGCGTCCGCCCACTCGACCGCGGCTGCGACATCGCGCTTCACTCGGCGACGAAGGTCCTCGCCGGGCACGACGACGTGCTCGCCGGCGTCGTGACAGTGCGCGACGACGACCTCTACGAGCGGCTCCATCTGATGCGGCGGCGGATCGGGATGGTCGCTTCGCCCGACTCGGCGTGGCTGCTCCACCGCGGGCTGCGGACGCTCGAGGTGCGGCTCGACCGCCAGGAGGCGTCCGCGCGCGTGCTCGTCGAGCGCCTCGCCGCCCATGCCGCTGTGAAGACGCTCCGCTACCCGGGCTTCTCGTTCCTCGTCTCGTTCGACGTCGCGGATGCCGAGGCGGCCGGCCGCGTCGAGCGCGCGGTGCGGACGATCGAGAACGCGACGTCGCTCGGCGCCGTGCGCTCCAAGCTCGAGTCGCGCCACCGCTGGGAGGGCGACAGGATCCCGAGTGGCCTCCTCCGGCTGTCCGTCGGCCTCGAGGACCCTGACGTCCTCTGGGCCGACCTCGAGCAGGCGCTCGCCCATGCCTGAGTCGCGCGTACGCCGCGTCACCTTGATCGAACGTGACGACGACCGAGCGTGGCTGGAGTCGGCAATCGGGGCCGCCGACGAGGGGCGAGGCTCCCTCCTCTTGCTCACGGGCGACGCGGGGGTCGGCAAGACCCGATTCGTCGAAGAGGTCGTCGCGGATGTGGACGTCCGATTCCTCCGTGGCGCCGCGAGCCCCGGCGCAGGCGCCTACGACCCGATGGTCGCGGCGCTCCGGACGCATCTGCGAGCGTCGCCCGACGGGCTGTCCCGCTGCGGCCCTCTCCGGCGCCATCTCGCACTGCTCTTGCCGGAGCTCGGCGAGGCCGTTGGCGAGAGCGACCGCGCGACGTTGTTCGAGGCGGTGCGCTGCGGCCTCGTCGCGACGGCCGAGCGGACGACCGTCATCCTGCTCGACGACCTGCAATGGTCGGACGACACGACGCTCGATCTGCTCGCGGCGCTCGCGCCGGCGCTGCGCGAGATGCCGGTCGTCCTCGTCGCCGCGTACCGCTCGGACGAGATCCCTCGCACGCATCGCGTTCGCTGGCTGCGGGACGAGCTGCGCCGGAACGGCGCACTCGAAGAGCGCACGCTGGAGCCGCTCAGCTCGGCCGGTACGACCGCTCTCGCCGCTCAGACGCTCGACGCTGAACCCGCTCCGAGCCTCGCGCGGATGCTCCACGACCGGACGAACGGGATCCCGTTCTTCGTCGAGGAGCTCGCGGCGGCGCTCGGTGCGAGCGGACGGCTGCAGCACGGCGAGCGCGGGCTCGAGCTGGCGCTCGACGCCGACGTCCCGCTCCCGCAGACCATCCGGGACGCCGTCCTCCTGCGGGCGAGCCCGCTTTCCGAGCAGGCGCGCGCGACCGCCGAGGCGTCCGCGGTCGCGGGCACCCACTTCGATCCGGAGCTGCTGGCGGAGATCGGTGCCGACGCGGGCCTCGACGAGCTGCTCGCGAGCGGACTGCTGGTCGAGCTGGAGTCGGGTGACACCGGCTTCCGTCATCCGCTCGCGCGTGACGCCCTCTACGAGGACGTGCCGTGGCTTCGGCGCCGTTCCCTCCACCGACAGCTCGCCTCGGTTCTCGCGACGCGAGGTGGCAAGGGCACCGAGATCGCATCCCACTGGCTCGCGGCACGTGAGGGCTCGCGTGCCCTCGACTTCCTCATCCTCGCCGTCGACGAGCTCGCGTCGGTCCACGCATACCGCGACGCCGCGCGGGTCGGGCGGCAGGCGCTCGATCAGTGGCCCGAGGGCGAGCGGGGCGACGAGCGAATCGCCGTGCTCGAGCGTCACGCGCGACTCGCCGAGCTCGCCGGGGAGCTCGCGGAGGCGGTGCGGGCTCAGCGCGACGTCGTCGGGGCTCGCCGTGCCGAGGGCGCCGGGCGCGCCCTGGCGGACGCCGAACGCCGCCTCGCGACGATCTACGACCTCCACGGCGACCGCGAGCGAGCCCTCGCAGCGCGGCTCGTCGCGGCCGAGGGGTACGCCGCGAACGGCCTCCCGGGTGAGGCCGCAACCGAGCGGCTCGTCGCCGCCGGCTACCTCCAGAGCGCCGGATCGCAGCAACGCGCCGTCGAGCTCACGCGTCAGGCGCTCGAGGAAGCCGACCGCGCGCAGCGGATCGACCTCCGCGCACGTGCGCTTGGCCTCCACGGAGTCGCGCAGGTCAAGGGCGGCAAGTTCGACGCGGGGACGGAGACGATCCGAGCCGGGCTGTCGCTGGCGCTCGAGCACGAGCTCACCCTCGTCGCGGCGGAGGCCTACCAACGGCTCGGCACGGCGCACGAGATCGCAGGCGACTACGGCTCGGCGCGAGACGCGCTCGCGACCGCGCTGGGCTTCTGCGAGACGGGCGGCGGCGCGGCGATGGAGTACACCTGCCTCAGCTGCCTGGCGTACGTGCTGCGCGAGCTCGGCGACTGGGACCGCGCCTCCGACCTCGCCGTGCAGCTTCGGCCGGACGGCGCCGACCGCGACGCGACGCTCGTGGCGGACGGCATTCTCGGTGCGATCCTCGCCTTCAGAGGCGATCTCGCCGCGGCGCGTCCGCTTCTCGCGCAGTGTCTCGCAACCGCATCCCGTCTCGACGTCGTCTCGATGAGCGTCGACAGCGCGGCGGCGCTCGCTTGGCTCGAGGAGCTCGCCGGCGACCTCGACGCCGCGCGCGAGCACTGCCGGTTCCTCCTCGAGCGGTGGGAGCGGAGCGAGGATCACCACTACGCCGTGTGGGGGCTGCGCTGGTCGGCGTGTTTCCTCGCGCGCCATGGCGAGCTCGGTCGCGCGCGGGCGTGCACCGAGGCCCTCTCGAGCATCGCGGCGACGACCGGTCACCCCGACGTCCTCGCGGCCCTCGCGCACGCGCTCGGCGAGACGGCGCTGGCCGAGGGACACGTCGACACGGCGATCGAGCAGATCGGACGGGCGGCCGAGCTCCACGAAGGGCTCGAGATCCCGTTCGAGCGGGCGCAGATCGAGCTTCGCGCCGGTGCCGCGCTCGCAGCCGCGGGCGAGCGGGACTTGGCGCTCGAGCGGTTTCGTCGCGCGCACGCCGGGGCACGACGTCTCGGTGCCGCGCCGCTCGCGTCTCAGGCGGCGGAGGAGATCAAGGCGCTCGGCGAGGCGCTCGAACCGCTCCTCGGCCGGCGGGCTGCTGCAGAGCACGCGAACGCAGGTCTCAGCCGGCGCGAGCTCGAGATCGTGCGGCTCGTCGCGGCCGGCCGAACGAATCGCGAGATCGCCGCGACGCTCGTCCTGAGCACGCGAACGATCGACACGCACGTGCGGAACATCCTCGCCAAGCTCGGCTGCCGGTCGCGTACGCAGGCGGCGACGAGAGCAGGCGATCTGGGGCTCCTGGGCTAAAAGCAGGCCCGCCCCCGCTTTGGGGGGCGGGCCGGGCCTGTCCGGTGTCTCAGCGCGGGAGGTCGCGCGGGCCGGTCCGGTCGAACACCGAGGCCACCTCGACGACGAGGTTCGCGGGGAAACCGCCCTTCTGCGCGTGCTCCCGGATGACCTCGGCGCTCTCGGCGCGGTGGACGCAGTAGATCTTGTCCCCGGCGACGTAGCTGTGGAGCCACTGGTATGGCTTGTCCAGGGCATCCACGGCGTTGTTCGAGGTGGTCGTGATCCCGCGGAGCTCGTCGTCGCTGAGCTCGCTCGCCCCGGGGATCTCGCGCTCGATGAGGAACGTCTTCATGTCCGTGCTCCTTTCGTCGGTGACGCGTTGCGTGCCGACGACGCTACGAGCGACGAGGTTGCGGCGCATCGGTGGGATTGCCGAGTTTCCGGCAGCCCGTTGCCGAACTTCGCCGGTACCCTGAGGGGCATGAGCTTCCTTCTCCGCAAGGCACGCGAGCTGCCGTCCTCCGAGACGGCGCTTCCGGGCCGCGAGACGACGATGCCGGGGCTGGGGCGCCATCTCGTCCTCGACACGCCGATCACGCCGCCGTTCCCCGAGGGGTTCGAGAGGATCGTGGTCGGGATGGGCTGCTTCTGGGGCGCCGAGCGCCTCTACTGGCAGGCGCCGGGGGTCTATACGACGGCCGTCGGCTACAGCGGCGGCCTCACGCCGAATCCGACGTACGAGGAGGCGTGCTCGGGTCGCACCGGCCATGCCGAGGTCGTTCTCGCGGTCTTCGACCCCAGCCGTACGAGCTACGACGAGATGCTGCGGATCTTCTGGGAGGGCCACGACCCGACCCAGGGCATGCGCCAGGGCAACGACGTGGGCACGCAGTACCGCTCCGCGATCTACTGGCACGACGCGCGGCAGCGCGACCTCGCGCTCGCCTCGCGGGACATGTACCAGGGGCAGCTGACCGCGGCGGGGTACGGCGCGATCACGACCGAGATCGCGGAGGCCGGCCCCTTCTACTACGCGGAGCCGTACCACCAGCAGTACCTCGCCGCGAACCCGAACGGCTACTGCGGGCTCGGCGTGACCGGCGTCGCGTGTCCGATCGGGACACGCGTCGTCGCGCAGAGCGCCTGATACGAACCCACCGCGGACGCGGCTTCGGGCCGCGCCATGTCCGCCTCAGGACCCCGCCGTCGTCCTCGCGGTCTCGGCACCCGTCGTCAGCCGTTGCGCGAGCAAGACGGGGACGATCGTCAGCACGATCACGAACAGCGCGATCGCGTTCACCTCGGGCAGCTCCTGCCCCTGACGGATCTTCCCGAAGATCAGCAGGGGCACCGTGTTCTGCGCCCCCGCCGTGAAGTACGTGACGACGATCTCGTCCCAGGACAGGGCGAAGGCGAGCAAGCATCCAGACACCAAGGCGGTTCGAACGGCGGGGAATGTCACGAACCGGAACGTCTGCCAGCCGTCCGCCCCGAGATCGGCGGACGCCTCGAAGTAGGACCCGGACGTCCGCCGCAGGCGCGCAAGGACGTTGTTGAACACGATGACGACGCAGAACGTCGCGTGTCCGATGACGATCGTCCAGAAGCTGAACCGCACTGACCAGAACGTGAAGAACGAGTTGAGGGCCATCCCGGTGATGATCCCGGGGAGCGCGATCGGGAGCACGAAGAGGAACGAGATCGCGTCCCTGCCGAAGAATCTCGACTTTGCCAGCGCGAAGGCCGCGAGCGAGCCGAGGACGAGCGCGACCGCCGTCGCCGTGAGGCCTGCCTTGACCGAGAGCCACAGCGCGTCGCGCACCTCCTGGTCGTGCCAGGCGTCGCGGAACCATCGCGTCGTGAAGCCGGGAATCGGCCAGCTCTGGACGTTCGAGGAGTTGAACGCGTAGATGCCCATGATCGCGATCGGCAGCCACAGGAACGCGACCACGAGTGCCGCCCAGATGCGGAGACCGATACGCGCGCCCCGGGTGTCCATCAGAGGTTCTCGGACGCTCCGACGCGTTTCATCAAGAGGAGGTACACGGCCATGATCGCGAGCGGAACCGTCGCGAACGCGGCCGCGAACGGGACGTTGTTCGCGACGCCCACGTTGGCGAACACGACGTTGCCGATCAGCTGCGAGCTCGGCCCGCCGACGAGGCCCGGGGCGATGTAGTCGCCGAGCGTGAGGGAGAACGTGAAGATCGACCCCGCCGCGATCCCGGGCATCGCGAGCGGGAGGACGACCCGGCGGAGCGTCGTCCGGCCGCGAGCCCCGAGGTCGGCAGACGCCTCGAGATACGAGCCGGGAATCCGCTCGAGCGCCGCGTAGACCGGCAGCACCATGAACGGGAACCAGATGTACGTGTAGACCACCCACATCGCCCAGTTCGTGTAGAGGATGTTCTGCTGCGGAAGGTGGAGCCCGCCGAGGGCCCAGTTGATCGCGCCCTCCGGATTGAGCAGCAGCCGCCACGAGTACACCCGCACGAGGTAGCTCACCCACAGGGGCAGCACGGTCGCGACGAGCAGGATCACGCGCAGGCGCGGGCTCGCGACCCGGACGAGGTAGAGCGCGAACGGGAACGCGAGGACGATGCACGTGGCCGTCACCGCGGACGCGAGCCCCACGGTCCGGAGCGCGATCGTCCGGTATGTGGGGTCGTCCCAGAGCGTCCGGAAGTTGTCGATTCCCCACTCGCGCACGATCTCGCTGGTGAACTCGTCGATGCGCCAGAACCCCGAGACGAGGAGGGCCGCCAGCGCGGCGATGTAGACGAGGAGGAAGGCGAGAACCGATGGAACGAGCTGGCCGAGGCCCTTCAGCCACGGACGGCGCCATGCGAGCGTCGACAGCGAGCGGAGGGCCCCGTTGCGCCGGGGGCCCTCCGGTTCGAGCGCGGTGGCGTCGACCGCCATCTGCGCCGTTCTAGCCCTTGACCTGCGTCCAGGCCTGCACCCACTTCGTGTACGGCATGCAGACCTTGCCGCGAGAATCGCCACAGTCGGCGAGCGGCGTCTTCCAGAACTTGATCGAGCGGTAGTACGAGTCGGGCGCGTTGGCGGAGTACTCCTTGCACGAGCCCTTCGCGATCTTGTCCATCTCCTTGCAGGCCTTCTTGTTGACGGGCGTCTCGCCGTAGAACGTCGCCTGCTGCGCCTGCACCTTCGGTGAGGAGACGTAGTTCCACCACATGTAGGCGCAGTTCGGATGGTTCGCCTTCGACGACAGCATCCACGTGTCCAACCAGCCCGTCACGCCTTCCTTCGGGTTCACGGCGGCAACAGGGACCTTGGCCGCCTTGAGCGTCGAGAGCTGATACGGCCACGACGACCCGAGCGTCGAGCCGCCGTTCTTGAAGACGTCGATCTGGTCGGACGCGAGCACCCAGTACTTCTTCACGAGCGGCCTCTGCTTCTTGAGAAGCGCGATCGCCGCGTCGAACTGCTTCTGGTCGAGCTCGTACGGATCCCTGATCTTGAGCGACGGCTGCGTCCTCGACAGGTACAGCGCCGCGTCCGCGATCTGGATCGGGTTGTCCGGGATCGTGATCTTGCCCTTGTTCGCCGGGTCGTAGAGCGCCGCCCACGACGTCGGCTTCTTCTCCTTCGCGGTGTTGTAGAGGAGGAGGTTCGGCCCGAACTGCAGCGAAATGCCGTAGTGCTTGCCCTCCACGGTGTTGTTCGCAGGCGACTTGAAGGCCGAGTGGAAGTCCTTCCACGGCTTCACGAGCTTGACGTTCGTCTCCGCAACGTCGCCGCCGTAGATCAGCCGCAGGCTGGCGTCGCCGGACGCGGACACCATGTCGTACTGCCCCCCGCCGCCCGAGCGCATCAGGCTCACCATCTCGTCCGAGCTGCCGGCGTACTTCGCCTTCACCTTGCAGCCGGTCTGCTGCTCGAACGGCTTCACCCACGACTTGTCGAGGTAGCCCTCCCACGCCACCATCGCCAGCTGGCCCTCGCCCGCGCCGATCGCGGTCGGCAGCGCATCGCCCTTCGAGACGCCTGCCGCGGGCACCGCGAGCGCACCGACGAGCAGCGCGAAGGCGACCTTGATGAAGCAGTTCCGTGTCCTCACTTTCCCTCCTTGATCGCGAACTCCACGTCCGGACGCCACGCGAGCCGAACGCGCTTGCCCTGCATCTCGTGGACGTCGCGAGACGACGTCTCGAGGTTTTGCTGGATCACGGCGAGCTCTCCCCCCGCGTCGAGCGCGACGATGAAGCGTGTGACCGGGCCGACGTACACGGCGGCACGTACGGTTCCCGGCTCCCCCGCGGTCGCCTCCTCGGGCAGCAGCCGGATCTTCTCGGGACGCACGGTGAACGTGCGTCCCCCACGCTCGATCACGTTCGACGTGCCGATGAACCCTGCGACGAACGAGGTCTCGGGATGCTCGTACATCTCCGCCGGAGGCCCGATCTGCTCGATGCGGCCTTCGTTGAACACCGCGATGCGATCGCTCATCGTCAACGCCTCTTCCTGGTCGTGCGTGACGTAGACGAACGTCATCCCGAGCTCCTGCTGGATCTGCTTCAGCTCGATCTGCAGCTCCTGCCGGAGCTTGAGGTCGAGCGCTCCGAGCGGCTCGTCGAGGAGCAGGGCCTGGGGCCGGTTCACGATCGACCGCGCGAGCGCCACGCGCTGACGCTGACCGCCGGACAGCTGCCCGGGCTTCCGGCCCCCGAACCCTTCGAGCCGCACGAGGCCGAGCGCGTCGTTCGCCCGTCTCCGTCGCTCGGGGCGAGGGACCCGCTTGACCCGGAGGCCGTACTCGACGTTCTGCTGCACCGTCATGTGGGGGAACAAGGCGTAGTCCTGGAAGACGGTGTTCACGGGTCGGTCGAACGGCGGCATCGCCGAGACGTCCTTGCCCCCGAGCTCGACGCTGCCGGCATCCGGGCGCTCGAATCCCGCGACGAGCCTCAAGGTCGTCGTCTTGCCCGAGCCGGACGGGCCGAGCAAGGTGAAGAACTCGCCGCGCCCGATGTCGAGATCGACGCCGTCGACCGCGATGACGTCGCCGTAGCGCTTGTGGAGGCCGCGAAGCCGGATGTCCGGGGTGTCGCTCACCTCATGCCGCGGCGGCGACCGCGTCGTCCAGCAGCCCGAGCCCTTCGTCGAGCTCGTCGTCCACGATCGTGAGCGGCGGAAGGAGCCGGATCACGTTGCCGTACAGGCCGCAGGCCAGCAGCAGGAGGCCGCGGTCGAACGCCGCGTCGACGATCGCCTTCGCGCGATCCGCGTTCTGCTCGACGAGCTCGAACGCGATCATCGGGCCGAGCCCGCGCACGTCGCCGATCGACGCATGGCGGGAGGCGAGGTCGTCGAGACGTGCGCGCAGCGTCTCGCCGAGGCGTGCCGCCCCGGCCAGGAACTCCGGCTCGCGGACGGCCTCGAGCACGGCGACCGCCGCGGCGCAGGACAGCGGATTGCCTCCGAACGTCCCGCCGAGGCCGCCCGGCGGCACCGCGTCCATCAGCTCTGCGCGGCCCGTGACGCCCGCGAGCGGCAGGCCGCCGCCGATCGACTTCCCGGACACGAGCAGGTCGGGCTCGACCCCGTCGTAGTGCTCGATGGCCCACATCCTCCCCGTCCGGCCGACGCCGGACTGGACCTCGTCGTCGACGTAGAGGATCCCGTGCTCCCTGCAGAGCTCGGCGAGGCGCGGCGGGTAGTCGGCCGGCATCGGGACGAAGCCGCCCTCGCCCTGGACCGGCTCGAGCAGGACGCACGCGACCGTCTGCGGGTCGACCTCGGACTTGAAGAGCTTCTTCAGGCCGTCGATCGCTTCGTCCGTCGTGACGCCGCGGTACGGATAGGGCGCGGGCACGCGGTACACCTCGGGCGCGAACGGGCCGAAGCCTGCCTTGTACGGGTGCACCTTGCTCGTCATCGTCATCGTGAGCAGCGTGCGTCCATGGAACGCGTTGTCGAAAACGACAACAGCCGGCCGTCCTGTCGCGGCACGCGCGATCTTCACGGCGTTCTCGTTCGCCTCCGCGCCCGAGTTGACGAGGATCGTCTTCTGGTCGGAGCCCGCGCACGGCGACAGCTCGGCGAGCAGCCGGCAGGTGTCGACATACGGCTCGTAGACGCCGACCATGAAGCACTGGTGCAGGTACTCGTCGACCTGCCGGTGGATCGCGTCGACGACGGGGCCGAATCGATGACCGGTGTTCTGGCACCCGATGCCTCCCGCGAAGTCGACGAACGTCCGCCCGTCGACGTCCGTCACGCGCGCTCCTTCGGCTCGCGCGACCACGAGCCGCGGCGTCGCCACGCCGTTCGAGACGAACCGGCGCCGATCGGCGAGCACCCGCTCGCCCACGCGCTGCTCCGTCGAGGCCATGAGCGCGAGTATGACGCAGCAACGTCCGCCACGAAAACGCGCCGCCTCGCAATGCGCAGAGGCCTGTCGGCGAAGCCGGCGCGAGTCGCAAAGAAGGGAAACACCGCACGCGATCGGCGCTGATCGATGATCGATTGCGCGGCGGCCGACCGCGTTTCGCGTGCTCGCTGCGATGTGAAGCGAGGCTGTAGGATGCGGTGCGGTTCTCCACACTACGTGTCTTGCATGCGTCTGCAACGATTCGGCCATGCAGCCCGCCAAGACGATCCTCATCGTCGACGACCACCCGAGCTTTCGCCGCTGTGCGCGAGCGCTTCTGGAGTCCGACGGGTTCGCGGTCGTCGGCGAGGCGGAGGACGGGGAGGGGGCCATTTCCGCGATCGACAGCCTGCATCCGGATGTCGTGCTGCTCGATGTCCAGCTCCCGGACATGGACGGCTTCTCGGTGCTCGACCGGCTCGGTACGGACGCCCCGCCCGTCGTTCTCGTCTCGAGCCGGGACGCCTCCGACTACAACGGCCTGATCGGCTCGAGCGGAGCGCTCGGGTTCATCGCGAAGGCCGACCTGTCGGGGGCCGCCGTTCGTTCGCTCCTCGCGTGACCCGCCGTCGGCTCGCCGCCGTCGTCGTCTTCGCAGCGCTGCTCTACACCGGCGCCTTCCTGATCGTCGTCGACCGCCATCGAGGCGCGCTGCTCGTCCTCTTCGCGCTGGTGGTCGCCGCAGGGCTCGTCTTCACGGTCACCGGCGCGCTGGCGGCGGTGCGCCGGCCCGAGAACCCGACAGGAGTGCAGATGCTCGCCGTGGGGCTGCTGTGGTCGATCGGGACCTTGCAGGCGACGAACGCGTCGCTGCCCTTCACCATCGCCTACGTCCTGAGCGGGCTCTCCTTCGTCGCGTTCGCAAAGCTCGTCCTCTCGTATCCGACGGGACACCTCCCTCGCGCCGACCGGTGGATCGTCTGGGCGGTGCTCGGTCTCGTCACGGTCGTGCCGCTCGCGGTCTCGCTCGTCGACCCGACGCCGATCCCGACGTGCGACGACTGTCCCGAGAGCGCGTTCCTGATCGGCGACCAGCCGACCCTCGCGCGCGCGTTCACCCTCGTGATGGGGATCGGCGGCGCGCTGCTCGCAGCGGTGGTCTTCATGCGACTCGTGCACCGGTACAAGCAGGCGACGCCTCCGCTGCGCCGCGTCGTGGGCCCCGTCTACCTGTTCACGCTCGAAGCACTCGCGGCGCTGATCGCGAGCAGCATCGTCGCGATGTTCTCGACACGGGCGGCGATCGTGCTCCAGCTCCTCGCACTCGGCTCCGCAGCGCTGATGCCGATCGCGTTCCTGGCCGGCATCCTGCGGAGCAGGTTGGCACGGGCGGGCGTGGCCGACATGGTCATCGCGCTCGGCGACGGAACGCCGCTCCGCGACGCACTCGCGGATGCGCTCGGGGACCCGTCGCTCGACCTCGTCTACTGGTCGCAGCAGCGCCAGGCGTGGGTCGACGACGAGGGCCACACGCTTCCCGAGCCGATCGCCAAGGGCGGGAAGGCCGCGACGTTCGTCGAGCACGGGCGCAAGCGTGTTGCTGCGCTGTTGCACGACCGCACCCTGGCCGACCAGCGCGAGCTCGTGGCCGCCGTCGCCGCGACGGCGTCGATCGCGTTCGAGAAGGAGCGCCTGCAGGCCGAGGTCCGTGCCCAGTACCGCTTCCTCGAGACGATCATCAACACCGCGCCGAGCCTCCTCGCCGTCGTCGACACGGAAGGCCGGATCCGCAACTTCAACCGCGCGGTGGAGACGGCCAGCGGGCTCGAAGACCGTACTCGGATCGAGGGGCGCTACTTCTGGGACGTCTTCATCGACCCACCGGAGCGCGCGGCCATGATCAAGCGGTTCCGCGATGCCTCACCGGAGTTCCCCGAGTCGGAGTACGAGAACACGTTCGTCGACGGACGGGGCCAGCGCCGCGTGATCGCATGGCGGAGCGCCCCTCTGCACGACGAGAGCGGTCGCGTCGTGCGCATCATCGCCGGCGGCATCGACATCACCGAGCGAAAGCGCCGCGAACTGGAGCTCCAACGTCAGTGGAACTTCGCCAGCACCGTCGCCGACACGATTCCGAGCTTCATCGTCGTGACCGACCACGAGGCAGTCGTCGTGCCAAGGGGCGCGAACCGCGCCTTCCTCGATGTGTTCTCGCGGACGCTCGACGGTATCGAGGGCTCCTCGTTCCTCGACCTCGTCGCCCCCGAGGACGAGTTCGCGGCGCGAATGGCGATCGCCGGCGCCGCCAACGGCGTGCCGCAGGTAGAGCGCGAGTCGCGCTGGCTCACGGCGGCAGGCGACGAGCGCGTCGTCGCATGGACGGCGACGCCGATCCTCGACCAGTGGGGCGACCCGCGCGTCCTCCTGTCCGGCGCCGACGTCACGGAGCGCAAGCGCCAAGAGGCCGAGGTGCGTGCGTCGCGGAGCCGGATCTTGGCTGCGACCGACGGAGCACGGCGGCGCCTCGAGCGCAACCTGCACGACGGTGCCCAGCAGCGCCTCGCCGCGCTGTCGCTCTCGCTGCGCCTTGCCGAATCGAAGCTGCCCGAGGACGTCGCCAAGGCGGCGGAGATCCTCGCCACCGCCCGCGTCGAGCTCACCGAGGCGCTCGACGAGCTCAGGGAGCTAGCGCGCGGCCTCCACCCGAACGTCCTCACGGACCGCGGGCTCGGGCCGGCGCTCGAGTCCCTCGTCATGCGATCCCCCTTCCCCGTCGAGATCGACGTCCCGGACGAGCGGCTGCCGCCGGCGATCGAGGCCGCTGCGTACTACATCGCCGCCGAGGCGCTCGCGAACGTCGCGAAGTACGCAGGCGCCACCGGCGCCAGGGTCTGCGTCTCCGAGGACGAGGAAGCGGAGACGATCGTCGTCGAGGTCTCCGACGACGGCATCGGAGGCGCCGACCCGGCCCGAGGATCGGGTCTGGAGGGGCTCGAGGACCGCGTGGAGTCGCTCGACGGCGCCTTCGACGTCGAGAGCCCCCTGGGCGGCGGCACGCGTATCCGGGCGACCATCCCGATGGCGCGGCGCGTGACGTCCCCGGGTTAGCTGGGGCGGGTTCGGGGCACCGCACCCCCAAGACTCGTGTCCACCCCCGGCGCGGCGCGACCACCCGACGGCACGGTGGGGTCATGGACAACGCACGGTAGACGTCTCCCGCGTCTCGACCCGGGCGGTGGACGGCCACCCCTATGACCGGCGCCGGTCCCCCCAACCGTTCGTGCCGTCGCCGCCGCCGCCCGGGCACGTGCGCCGGCACGTGCGGTCCATGCCGTTCGTAGACTCCATGGCATGTCCAGTCTCCCGACGGGGACGGTCACGTTCCTGTTCTCGGATGTCGAAGGATCGACGCAGCTCGTGCAGACCGCAGGCCCGCACTATTCGAGGCTGCTCGCCGACGTGCGCCGGCTGCTTCGAGCCGAGATCGCAGCGCACGGCGGGATCGAGGTCGACGCCACCGGGGACGAGCTCTCCGCGGTCTTCGAAGAGGCGAATCCGGCCCTTCGCGCCGCTCTCGCGGGTCAGGCGCGGATCCGGGACTTCAGCTGGCCCGAAGGCATCGACGTTCGTGTCCGGATGGGGCTCCACACCGGCGTCCCGCAGCTCGGCGAAGAGGGGTACACGGGCCTCGACGTGATCCGCGCCTCGCGCATCACGGCGGCGGGTCACGGTGGGCAGATCCTCCTCTCGTCGACGTCGGAGCCGTTCGTCTCCGACGTCGAGACGCGCGACCTCGGCACCCATCGCCTGCAGGGGCTTCCCGATACGGAGCGCATCCACCAGGCCCTGGCCGACGGCCTCCCGCGCGACTTCCCGCCGCTCCGGGGGACGGTCTCGCAGCTCGGCGACGGTCGACGGGTCGTCCTCGCCGACGACTCGGTGCTGCTCCGCGAGGGGGTCGCGCGCCTCCTCGAGGAAGCCGGCTTCGAGGTCGCAGCGCAGTCGGGGACCGCGGAGGACCTCCTGCGTCACGTGTCGATGCACAAGCCGGATGTGGCCGTGGTCGACATCCGCATGCCCCCCACCCACACCGACGAGGGCCTCCGCGCGGCCCGCGAGATCCGGGAGCGCCACGAGGGCGTCGGCGTGCTGCTCCTTTCGCAGTACGTCGAGCCGGGCTATGCGATGGCCCTGCTCGAGACGAGCGCAGAAGGAGTCGGCTATCTCCTCAAGGACCGGGTCGCGGATCTCGAGCAGTTCGGCACCGCCGTGCGCCGCGTCGCGGACGGCGGCTCGGCTCTCGATCCAGCCGTCGTCAGCGAGCTGGTGGGACGGAAGCGCCGTGACGACCCGCTCGACCAGCTGACGGCCCGGGAGAAGGAGGTTCTGGAGCTGATGGCCGAAGGCCGCTCGAACCAGGCGATCGCCGAGCGGCTGTTCGTCACCCTCCGCGCGGTCGAGAAGCACGTGACGAGCATCTTCACCAAGCTCGGGCTCCCGGCGAGCACGGACGACCACCGGAGAGTCCTCGCCGTCCTCGCGTATCTGCGCGCCTAATCACCACTGGCTCGAGGTTCGGTTAGCCGAACCCGCCTCTGCGGACAGCCCCATTTTGGAGCGACCCGCCGAACGTTCACAATCGTCTCATGATTCGCGGCTGGCTCTCACGCTCCCACTCCGGCCTTCGTGAGATCGCAGCGCTGGTCGTTCTCTACGGCATCTACGAGGTCATTCGCGGCGCCGGCGGGGAGAACGTAACGGCCGCGATGCGGCACACCGACGAAATCGTCCGCCTCGAGCAGCGGTTCGGGTTCTACGTCGAGCGGGGCGTCCAGGCGGCCGTCGAAGCCGTCCCTCTCGCTCCGACGGTGCTCGGCCTCGCGTACGTGTTGTTCCACTTCGCGGGAACGGCGGCCCTCTTGGTGTGGGTCCATCGACGGCATCCGAACCGGTTCCCGATCGTGCGGACGACCTTCGTCGTCGCGACCGGTCTCGCGCTCGTCGGCTACGTGCTGTACCCGGCGGCGCCGCCACGGCTCGCCGAGCTCGGCTTCTCGGACACGGTGACGAGCGAAACCGGCCTCGACCTGAGCTCCGACCTCCTCGGCGCGCTCTACAACCCGTTCGCGGCTGTGCCGAGCCTCCACTTCGGCTATGCCGTGATCGTCGGCGTCGTGCTCGCGACCATCGCCAAGACGCGGCTCGTTCGCGTGGTCGGCGCCGTCTACCCGACCGTGATGCTCGTCGTCATCGTCGGCACGGGGAACCACTTCATCTTCGACGCGGCGCTCGGCGGCCTGGTCGTAGCCGCCGGATGGGCGGTCGCGCGCATGGTCGTCGCGCCCCCGGCCGAGAGCGCCGGGCGCCTCGTCACGAGCGGTAGCCGCGCGTGATCCGCGACGCGCGCCCCTAGCCGCCGCCGAGACCTGGGAGCCGGCACCGCAGTCCGGCTCCCGGGCCAGACCCGCCGCGCCTGCGGGTATGTTCGGGCCCGGAGTGCCGGGCCCGAACGCTGTTTGCCCTACGATCAGGGTCGCGCGCCGGAGTAGCTCAGCTGGTCAGAGCACCGCTCTTGTAAAGCGGGGGCCAAGGGTTCGAATCCCTTCTCCGGCTCTTCCGGCCCCGCCGTTCCGAGACGTCAGGCCGGCGCCAGGTCGAGCCCGGCATGGAGGCGGGCGAACGACGCGACGACGCGATCGACGTCGTCGGGCGTCGTCGACCAGTTCGAGACCGCGATCCGGAGTAGGCGCTGCCCGCGCCAGGTCGTCGCCCCGATCCACGCGGTTCCGTCCGCCTGGAGCGCGCGCTCCAAACGATTCGTCGTGTCCTCGTCGCCGACGTGGACGAGCACCTGGTTGAGCACGACGTCGTTGACGATCTCGACACCGTCTATTTCCTCCAGACGCTCCGCGAACGCGCGGGACAGGCCGCAGCAGCGGTCGACGAGGTCCGCCACGCCGGAACGGCCGAGCGCCCGGAGCGCCGCCCACGTCGCGAAGCCGCGTGCGCGCCGCGACGACTCGGGCACGAAGTCGCCGCCGCCGAGCTCACGCCCGGCCACCTGGCCCGTCAGATAGGAGGCGGTATAGGCCATTGCCGTCGCGTGAACGTCGGGGTGCGCGCAGAAGGCATACCCCGAGTCGTAGGGCACGTTGAGCCACTTGTGACCGTCGCAGCCCCAGGAGTCCGCACGATCGAGGCCGTGCACGAGATGCGCCGTGCGTGGGCTCGCGGCAGCCCAGAGCCCGAACGCGCCGTCGACGTGGACCCAGGCGCCGGCGTCCCGTGCGGCGTCGACGACGGCATCGAGGTCGTCGCACGCTCCCGTGTTCACGTTCCCAGCCTGCGCGCACACGATCGTCGGGCCGATCTCATCCGCGGCAAGGACGGCGCGGAGGGCCTCCGTGTCGATCTCGCCATTCGGTAGGGCCGGTATCTCGACGATCGCGCGCTCGCCCAGGCCGAGCAGCCGAACCGCCCGATCGACCGTCGCGTGCCGCTCCGCGCCGACCACGACCTTGACCGGCGGCGCGCCGTGAAGCCCGTCGCTGCCGACGTCCCAGCCGTGCTGGGCCAGGACATGCCAGCGCGCGGCGGCGAGCCCGATCGTGTTGGCCGCCTGTCCACCCGTGGCGAAACCCACCGACGCCGTCGCCGGGATCCCGAGCAACTCCTTGAGCCAGCTCCCCGCTACATCCTCGAACGCGATCGCCGCAGGCGACAGCGCCTCGTTGAACCCGCACTGGTCCCATCCTGAGGCGATCGTGTCAGCGACGAGGGCCGCGTCGAGCGACCCTCCGATGACGAAGCCGAAGTAGCGGGGTCCGGCAGACGCCATCAGGCCGGGGGTTGCGACGTCGACGAGCTCGTCGAGGACGACGTCGAGCGGCGTCGGATCGTCGGGCAGGTCACCGAGCGTGGAGCGGATCTCCGCTCGGCGTGCGACCGGCGTCACGCGTCCGTCGGCCAGTCCTTCTCGGTACGACGCGACGAGCTCGGCAGCTCGCAGGAGCGCTGACCGGAGCTCGGACACGCCTCGATCCTACGCGCGCCGGCCGGCGGCCGGATCAGGCGGGGACTGCGCGCGTCGCCTGGTGCGCGAGGATCTTTCGCTTCACCCGTTGGAGCGCGTTGTCGATCGTCTTGCAGTCGCACCCCAGCTCGTCCGCCATCGACTCGTAGGAGTTTCCGTCGAGGTAGAGCCGCAGGGCCTCCGACTCGAGCCCGGAGAGGCTCGTCCCGAGACAGCCGACGAGCGCCTGGAGCTCCTCGGTCGAGATCACGCGGACGGACGGATCGTCGATCGACGGGCCGGGCAGCGCGTCGCCGAGCGTGCACTCGCCCTCCATGTCCTGTCCGGCCGGCGTGTGGCTGAACGAGACGTACGTGTTGAGCGGCGCGTGCTTGTACCGCGTCGCCGACTTGATCGCCGTGATGATCTGACGGGTCACGCAGAGCTCCGCGAACGACCTGAACGAGGTTTCCTTGTCGTGACGGAAGTCCCGGATCGCCTTGTACAGGCCGATCATTCCCTCCTGCACGAGATCCTCGGCGTCGCCACCGGCGAGGAAGTACGAGCTCGCCTTGAGTCGAACGAACCCGTGGTAGCGGCGCATCAGCTCGTCACGCGCGGACTCGCTGCCGTTCCGCGCCTTGAGCACCAGCTGGAGGTCCTCGAGCTCCCGCTGCAGCTTCTGCGGGGTCTTCGGTGCTGCTGCGGTGCGGACGGCCATGGGCGCTCCCCTCGATCTCTGGTGTCTCGACTTGCACTCGAGGGTTGAGCCTCACCCTCAAGTCGAGGAGGAAGCTAGCACTATTCTGCCAGCGTTACAACCCCTTTGCGCAAGTTCCATTGTAATAGGAACATGTGTTCGGGACCCAGCTCGCTTCGCCGCCGCGTTGTGAGGGCGCTCGAAGGTGTCTGACACCTCGGCTCCACGTACGAAACGAACAGTCCACAGCGCCTGATGCACAGACGCATCTCGTCCGTCCGGGGCGTGGACGGTGTCAGACACGGTTCGTCCGCTTGGGCGCCCCGCGTCAGTCCTTCGCGCGGCGAAGCCGCTCGAGCCGCTCGCGCGTCTCGTCGTCGATCCTGTCCGCGACACGGCTCGGCGCGTCCTCCCGGTGGCCGGACGCCGCAAGCTCGCTCAAGAACGAGGCGGAGCCGCGCTTTTGCACCGCCTGGCCGCTCGTACCGCGAACGGTCGCGTCCGACGTCACGAGGAGCACGGGCTCGTGGTCGCGACGTTCCGCTGCGAGGCGCTCGAGGAGCGTGTCGGCGTGTGTCGCGAATCTCACCGACAGCGCCCCGACGTCACGGTCCTGCCCGACGCCGTCGAAGACGACGACGCCCTGGGCGCCTCGAATCGCGACGAAGCTGGCAAGCGCGTCCACGAGCTCGTCACGAGACGCAAAGCCGCCTGCGTGGAACAGGTTGGAACCGTCGAACAGGTAGAGCGAGGCCTCCCGCAACACTCAACCTCCGGTCGAGGTCGATAGTCGCTGGCGCCGTGCCTCGAAGAGCGTTACGGCGGCGGCGACGCTCACGTTGAGCGACTCGATGCCATCCGCAAGGGGGATCACGATGCTCGCGTCGCAGGATCGGCGCACGAGCGGGCGCACGCCCTTCCCCTCGGAGCCGAACACGAGCGCGGCGCCGTCCGTCAGGTCGGCGTCCCAGAGGTGCACGTCGCCGTCGACGGCCGCCACGTACGCCCACAGCCGGTCACCCTTGACGTCCGCGAGGTAGCGCGCGAGGTTCGGGACGACGGCGACGGGCAGGTGCTCGACTGCCCCCGCCGAAGCGCGCGCGACGACCGGGGTGACGACCGAGGAGCCGTGCGCCGGAAGGACGACTCCCGTCGCGCCCGCGCCGGCCGCGGCGCGCACCACGGCGCCGAGGTTGCGGGGGTCCGTGACCTGGTCGAGGCAGCAGAGCAGCGGCCGCTCCTCTGCCGCGAGCTCCCACGCGTCCGCATACGGGTACGGCTCGCACCAGGCGACGACGCCCTGGTGATCCGGTGATCCTGCGGCCTCGGTCAGCTCCCTGTCACGCTTGAACTTGGGACGCGGCCCCTCGACGAGCCAGTCGAGCGACCCCACGGAGCGCTCTGTCGCCCAGAGCTCGAGGACCGCGCGACGGCCACGGAGCGCCTCCCGAACGGCGTTTCGGCCGTAGACGAGGTCCCGCGTCACGAGCGCGGCACGAGCTCGTAGCCCGCGCCCACGTCGCGCACCGCCCAGCCGCGATCGGCGATCTCTTCGCGGAGACGATCTGCCTCGCCGAAGTCCCCGGCGATACGCGCGGCTAGACGCGCGGCGGCGAGCTCGACGACCTCGGCCGGCGCGTCCACGCGGGCGGCGAGCGACCCGAGCCCGAAGACATCGAGGCCGCGCCGCAGCTCGTCGAGCGCGCCCGACCGCCCCCACTCGTGGAGGATCGCGAGTGCGGCCGGCGTGTTGAAGTCGTCCTCCAGCGTCGCGACGAACGCCTCCCAGTCCCCCCTCGACGTGGTCTCGCCCCGGAGCGCGTTGCGGAGGGTCTCCGTCTGCGCGGCGGCGGCGCGCATCGTCTCGTCGGAGAAGTCGATCGGCTTGCGCCAGTGGGCGGTCATGAAGAACAGCAGGGCAGTCTCCGCACCCCACTCGTCGAGGACCTCCCTGATCGTGGCGACGTTGCCGAGCGACTTGGACATCTTCTTGCCGGTGAATCGGAGCATCCCGTTGTGCATCCAGATCCGGGCGAACGGATGCCCGACGGAGAGCGACTGCGCTCGCTCGTTCTCGTGGTGCGGGAAGACGAGATCGAGCCCACCGCCGTGGATCCAGAACTCCGGCCCGAGCTCCCTCGCGGCCATCGCCGAGCACTCGATGTGCCAACCCGGTCGACCCTCGCCCCACGGTGCCACCCACGAGGTGTCCTCGCCCTCCTTGGTCGCCTTCCAGAGGGCGAAATCGCGGGGATCCTCCTTGGCGGGATTCGGCTCCTGCTCCTCGACCTGGTCCGGGCGTTGGCCCGAAAGGACGCCATAGCCGTCGAACCGAGCGACGCGGAAGTAGACGTCGCCCTCCGCGACATAAGCATGCGCGGATCCGATCAGCTGGCCGATCATCGCGATGATCTCCGGGATCGTCTCCGTCGCGAGCGGCAGGGCGTCGGGCATGCCGAGCCCGAAGTCGGCGGTGTCCTCGAGGTACCACCGTGTCGCCTCGAGCGCCCGCTCGGCGCTGTGGTTCGGGGCCGCCTCGTAGATCTTGTCGTTGACGTCGGTGATGTTGTGGACGAAGCGCACGTCGTAGCCGCGCAGCCGGAGCCACGTAGCCAGCCAGCTGAACACGACGAACGGACGTGCGTTCCCGATGTGCGCCCTCTGGTACACGGTCGGCCCGCAGACGTACAGCCCGATCGTCTCGGGCGGCGGCGGCAGCTCGACGAGGTCGCCGGTCAACGTATCGTGCAGGCGCATGCCGCGATCGTAGACGGCATGCCGCCCGCCGCCGCCCGACTCAGCCGGGGAGCGCGCGCTCGACGCGTGCGAGCGCGTCCTGCGCAGACAACGCCGCGACGAGCGTCCAGAGCTCCGGGCCGCGATCCGCACCGGTCAACGCGAGCCGGAGCAGTCTCAGGTCGCCTCCGACGGCCTTGAGCTCGCGCACGATCGCGCGGGCGCCCTCCTCGTCGAGCGGCTCGTAGGCGCCTGACCGGAGCTCGACGAAGCGCTCGAGCGTTGGCCGAGCCTCGTCCGGCAGCGAGACCGGTGCGGGCTCGAGGATCGCCCGCGCTGTCTCCCGCGCCTCGACGAGCGTTCGCGCGCCCCGGAGCGCGCGGGCGAGGTCGACCGGCGCATCCGCCGCCTCCGCGAGCTGCTCGTCCGACATGGACGTGATGGCGTCGATCGCGAGGCGGGCGATCCGCGCGCGGTCGAGGTGGACGTCGTGCGCGGGAAGGTCGAGCTCGTCGAGGTACGCGCGAACGGCGGCCGCCGGAATCCCGTCGCTCCGCAACTCTGCGACGGACGAGTGCCCGTGGCGCTTCGAGAGCTTCTTCCCGTCCTCACCGAGGAGGAGGCCGTGATGGATCACCTCCGGCAGCTCGCCGCCGATCGCGTGCGCGATGCGGCGCTGCAGCGCCTCGTTGGTGCGGTGGTCGGAGCCGCGGATGACGTGCGTGATCCCGAGGTCGAGATCGTCCGCAACGGTCGCGAGCTGATAGGTCGCCGTCCCGTCCGACCGGAGCAGCGTCACCCCGCCGAGGCGGAGCGAGCCATCCGCGTCCCTGGTTGCACCCCCGTCCTCCTCCGCGCGACGGGCGGCCTCGCCGTAGAGCGCTCCGCGCTCGCTCTGCCGCACCGGCCCTTCGTCCCACGACACGCTGAGCCACTCGAGGTCTTCGAGGATCGCATCCTCCCCGCCCACCACGTTCCGCTCCGGGTCGGTGTCGTCGATGCGGAGCACCACCTCGCCGCCGTGGCTGTCGGCGAACCGCCGGTTTGCCACTGCCGTCAGCGCGTTGCCGAGATGCAGCGACCCGGTCGGGCTCGGTGCGAACCGGACCCGCGTCGTCGTGCGTCGACCGGCATTGCGAGGAGTCACCATCAGAGGTAACCCTTGCCCGCGAGCCACCGGAGCGAGACGTAGCCCCAGATGGGCGGCAAATAGAAGGTGCAGAGGCGCTGCGTCAGCGCGACGGCAAACGCAGTCGGCGCATCGACTCCCACCGTGACGAGGCCGCCCGAGAGAGCCGCCTCGGCGGCCCCGACGCCGCCCGGGACGGGAACGAGGCTCGACAGGACGGATGCCGCGGTGTTGACGAAGACGAGCTGCGCGATGTCGAGATGCACGCCGTAGGCGAGGCACATCGCGCCGAGAGCGAGGACGTAGAGCAGCTCGGCTGCCGTGCCGCCGCCGAAGATCTCGACTCGGTTGCGCCGGACCCGGATGACGCTCCAGAATCCGCGGAGCGTGTCACGGAGCCCTGCCAGCACCTTCGCTCGTAGGCTCGGCGCCGCCAGGACGACCGCCGTACCGGCGACCAGCGCGACGCCGACTGCGATGAGAAAGCGGCGATCGGGACCCGCGTTCCTGAACTCGCTGGTGTCGAGCTGCACACCGACGAACGGAACGGCGACGACGAGCAACGCCGCTTGTACGAGCCTGTTCGAGAGATCGTCGATCGCGCTCCCGGCGACCGCCTCTGCCGGGGGCGCCCCCATCCTCTGCAGGCAACGCAGGTTCGTCGCGATGCGGCCGGCCGAGCTGGGCACCGTCAGATTCACGAACTTGAGGGCGGACTGCAGCACGACGCACGGCAGGAGCGGAAGGCGAGTCGCCACGCCTCCCCGCGCGGAGATCCCGGAGGGAACGAACGTCGCCTGCGCGAGGATGAGCGCGATCACGACCCACACGAGGTCGGCGTGACGCAGCTCCTCGGCGATCGTTCGGAGGCCGATCTCTGCGAGCTGCGCGATCAGGAGGTACGCGGCAAGGATCACCGCCACCATCAGGGCGACGTTCTTCAATCGCACCCGACGGTGCTCCGACGGTAGTCCTCCGGCGTCGGGGCCGGAAGGCTCGAGTGCCGATCCCGCTATCGAGACGCCGTCGGTGCGCAAACCGAGCTCCGAGGGTGCATCACCGCGCTGTGACATACCGGAGAAGATGACGGAAGCGCGGGTGTCGAAGCGACCCAAGCGGCGTATCCTGGAATGAACCGACGCCGGGTAGCGAGAGAGGGGGTCGCCCCGCGCGTGCCGCCGAGTCGTCGAAAGGAGCCATCGTGGAAGACAACATCGTCGTTGTGACGTTCACCGAGACGAGCCAGGCCTATCAGGCATTGAGCGAGCTCGATCGCCTGAGTGGCGTGGGAGACATCGACGTGCGGTCGGCGGTCCTCCTCGCACGGACGGCGGATGGGTTCAGCATCCCCGAGGGCGCGGACAATGCGGCGGGCTTCTACATGGCCGGCGGCGGACTGATCGGTGCATTGGTCGGAGTCCTGGGTGGGCCTCTCGGGGTCATCCTCGGCGGCTCGATCGGCGCCCTCTCGGGTGCGCCCGCCGAAACGGCGCGCATGCGCGACCAGGAGATCGCTCTCTCGAACATCAGCAAGGACATCACACCGGGGACGACGGCGCTCGTCGCCGACGTGACCGAGGTTGGGCACGAGGTCCTGGACAAGGCCATGGGCACGCTGGGTGGGACCGTGACCCGCCACTGGGCCGGAGACGTCTATGCGGAGATCGAGGCGACCAAGGACGCGCAGTTCGACGCGGACGTGGACGCGCTCAAGGCTCGCATCACGGAGCATCGCGCCGACCGCAAGGAAGCCTGGGAACGATTCAAGGCGAACGTCGCGGCTCGCGTCTGACCCTCGCGACCTAGCCGGCAGGTCGCCCGACAGCGCGGCCTAGGAGTCGATCGCGACGTGGCCCGGCTCCGCCGCCACGCGGTCGAGCCACGTCCCGATCGCCGGATAGCCGGCGAGCTCGAAGCCGCCCTCGTGCGCCACGTGCGTGTATGCGTACAGGGCAATGTCGGCCAGCGTCAGGCGGTCGCCGACGACGTACGGCCCTCCGTCGGCGAGGTGCCCCTCCATCGCGTCGAGCGCCTTGTAGCCGTCCGCGGTCTTGCGCTCGATCACCGACCCGTAACGCTCCGGCGCCCCCGAGTACGCGACGAGGAACCGCACCACCGCGATCGCCGGCTCGTGCGCGTACTGCTCGAAGAACATCCATTGGAGCACCTTGGCGCGGTCGTAGCGGTCCTCCGGGACGAAGCGGGTGCCCTCGCCGAAGTACCAGAGGATCGCGCCTGACTCGGCGAGCGGCCGCCCGTCGTCGAGCACGAGGGTCGGGACGCGAAGGTCGGGGTTGAGGCCGCCGAGCACGTCGGGGCGATTCGAGCGGTCGACGACGTCGAGGTCTCGCCGGTCGTACGGGATGCCGAGATGTGCAAGAAGCAGCCGAACCTTGTAGCAATTGCCCGAGACCGGCGAGTTGTAGAGGAGCACAGGCGCACGCTACTCGGCCGAGCGCCGCGCACGCCGCAGTCGCGGCACGGGCTCGCGCTGCCGATACCGGAAGCAGGCATCCTCCATGAGCGTGACCCGTCCGAGACCCAGCCGGCGCGGAGCGCTGCTCCTGACGGCGCTCGTCGTCCCCGTCGTCGCCGTGGCGGTCTTCGCCATCGCCAGTTCCGCGGGCGGCACGGATCCTGCGTCGGTGGACATCCTCAATCCCCATCCGGCGGCAGGCCCATTCGACCCCGACGACACGCGGGTCGAAGACTGCGCGGGCCCGGATGACTCGCGTCGTTGCTTCGAGCAGGCGTTCGGGAACGTCGCCTATCGCGAGGGCGGCAAACGGGCGCTCGCGCTGATGGAGCGGGACGGCGCCGCGATGCCGGATGTCAAGGCCGGGTGCCACCGGATTGCACACACCATCGGCGCAGCGGTGCTCGTTCGCACGAAGGGCAACGTCGGGGCCGCCCTCGCCGATGGAGACTCGACGTGCTGGAGCGGCTTCTACCACGGCTTGCTGGAGCGCGCCCTCGCGCCCGCGCGGTCGAGCGCGGAGCTCGGGAGGCTGCTCGCGACCCTCTGCGATCCCTCCGAGCAGAGCTGGCCGCCGTTCACTCACTACCAGTGCCTGCACGGGCTGGGTCACGGGCTGATGCTGCGGACCGGCTACGCGCTCGACGCCTCGCTCGACATGTGCACGCGCCTCCCCGACCAGTGGTCGCGGCAGTCCTGCGACGGCGGCGTGTTCATGGAGAGCTTCAGCCCGTCGCTCACCGACGACCCACCGCCGTTCGACTCACGCGATCCGCTGGCCCCGTGCCCGCGCTTGGCGAAGGAACACAAGCTCTACTGCTACCTCCAGGTCGCGGACAACCTCGTTCGAGCAACGGGCTACGACTGGAAGCAGGTCGCCGCCGACTGCGACACCGAGAAGGTCGCCGACTGGCGGGCGATCTGCTTCCAGGGCGTCGGCCGCCAGGTGTCCGGCAACAACTACGGGCGACCGGCGAACGTCGCACGGCTCTGCGCGGACGCGGGGCCGACCGGGCAATCCGACTGCGTCTACGGGGCGGCGCGCGACATCGCGAGCAACGCCGCGAGCGGCAAGCCGGCTGCCGTCTTGTGCAGGTTGCTCGCCGGTGCGCTCGTCACGCGCTGCTTCGAGGGCGTCGGGACGATCCTGGCGGCACTTGATCCGGCGCCGAGCGTGATTCGCCGCGCCTGCGCGAGCCTCACGTCCCAGCACCGGGCCGCGTGCCTGCGCGGCGCCGGCGTGACGGCCTAGGCCTCGCCGTCCACCGTGCCCGCCCGTACGATCGGCGCATGCAACGGCTCCTCCTTGCGTGGTTCGCGACGAACAGGCGGGACCTGCCGTGGCGGCGAACCACCGACCCGTACGCGATCCTCGTCAGCGAGGTGATGCTCCAGCAGACGCAGGTCGATCGCGTCGTCCCCCGCTACGAGCGGTGGCTCGATCGCTGGCCCACCGTCGACGCGCTCGCCTCGGCCTCGCCGGCCGAGGCGATCGTCGAGTGGCAGGGGCTCGGGTACAACAGGCGCGCCCTCTCGCTCCACCGGGCGGCGGTCGCGATCGCCGAACGCGGCTGGCCCGCCGATCTGACGAAGCTGCCGGGCGTCGGCCCCTACACGTCAGCTGCGATCCGCAACTTCGCGTTCGGCGACGACGTCGTCCCACGCGACGTCAACGTGGAACGGGTGGAGCGCCGTACGGGCCAGACCTTCACGGGAGCGGCGGCGCAGGCACTGATGGACCTCGGCGCCACGGTCTGCCTCGCCCGCGTGCCGCGCTGCACGCTCTGCCCGCTGGCCTCGGAGTGCCCGTCGGTCGGGACGCGGGACGAGCCTGCCCGCAAGCAGTCGCGGTTCGAGGGTTCGTTCCGTCAGCGCCGGGCGGCCGAGCTGCGTCTGGTCGCACATCGACCCAGACGCGTGATCGACGTCGACCCGGACGCGGCGCGCTCACTCGCGGCCGACGGTCTCGTCGTGATCCGCGACGGCCTCGTCGAGCTGCCGGGCCGCGCCGCGACCGATGCCGCCTAGGATGCAGACCTAGCGACCCTGGTCGTAGGCGGGGCGCGCCTCGTCGTACCGCGGCAGACCGTCGTCGGGGATCGCCTCCCAGGACGCGGCGTAGGCCACGAACATCCGTGACTGCGGCCGGATCCCCGGGTCGCCGTCGATCGCGCCCAGCCGAACGCCCGTGTAGTCGCCGGAGCCGGGCTCGCAGCTGAAGAGCGCCGATCCGCAACGGACGCAGAAGACCTTCTCGCGCCCTCCCTCGGGCGTCCATCCGCGGAGCTCGTCCTCGCCCTGGACGACCCGCACCGATCCGGGCTCCGCGCGTGCATTCGCCGACGAGGCGGTGCCGGTGCGCCGCTGGCAGCGCGTGCAGTGGCAGTAGCCCGCGGAGAGGAACGGCTTCGAGACCTCGAACCGAACGGCGCCGCAGCCGCATCCACCTGTCATCACCGTGTCCATGCGGCGAGCTTAGACGCTTGCGCGAGGAGGAGGCATGCAGGACGCTTCGGCGCGGAACCATGAGTTCACGCGCGCGTAAGGAGCAGGAGGGCACGATCGATGACGTGGCAACCGTCCTTGTCGTCGATGACGAGCCGATCGTGCGCGACGTCGTCGTCCGGTACCTCGAGCGGGAGGGGTACGGGACGCTCGAGGCCGGCGACGGGGACTCGGCACGGCGCCTGATCGAGCAGCGGCGCCCGGATCTGATCGTGCTGGACGTCATGCTCCCCGGAACCGACGGTCTCGAGCTCTGCCGTTGGATTCGCGCCCGCTCCGAGCTGCCGGTGATCATGCTGACCGCCCGAGGCGAGGAGGCCGATCGGATCGTCGGTCTCGAGCTCGGCGCGGACGACTACGTCACGAAGCCGTTCTCGCCACGCGAGCTCGCTGCACGGGTGCGGACGGTGCTGCGCCGGAGCAGGGCGGGCGCCGTGCCGACCGAGCGCCTGGCGTTCGGCGACGTCATGCTCGACGCCGAGACGCGCGAGGTGCGGAAGAACGGCGCCGAGGTCAAGCTCACCGCCAAGGAGTTCGACCTCCTCTGGTTCCTCGCCAGCCATCCGCGCCGCGTGTTCGGACGCGATCAGCTGATGAGCCGTGTGTGGGGATACGAGGCTGCGCTCGACACGGGGACCGTGACCGTTCACGTGCGCCGGCTCCGCGAGAAGATCGAGGACGACCCATCGACGCCGAAGCACCTCCAGACGGTCTGGGGCGTCGGCTATCGGGTGGTGCCGTGATCGCCGCGTCGATGTTCGGGACGGCCGTCGCCGTCGGGCTCGTGACGCTCGCCGTCGGGCTGGCGGCCGTCGGGATACTGCGGCTTCTCCCGAGCCTGCGCCTGCAGCTCGCCGGGCTCGCCGCACTCGCCGTGTGCCTGCCGCTCGCGTCCGTCTTGCTGTCGGGCTGGGTTGCGTTTCACATGGGGGACGACGTGAAGATCCTGGCCGTTTCGGCGGCGTCGGCGGCCGTCGCGGTGCTGGCCGCGCTTCTGCTCGGCCGCTCGATCGTGCAGTCCGTCGAGCGCGTTCGCGACGCTTCCGCAAGCCTCGCCGCAGGCGATCTCAGCGTCCGTGCACCCGAGACCGGGCCTTCGGAGGTAGCGGACCTGGCCTCCTCGTTCAACGAGATGGCCGCCAGCCTCGAGCGCTTGTTCGACGCGCGTCGCGAGCTCGTCGCGTGGGCCAGCCACGACCTCCGGACGCCGCTGGCAAACATGCGGGCCATGCTCGAGGCGCTCGAGGACGGGCTCGCCGACCCGGAGGAGACCCTGCCCGTGCTGGGCGAGCAGGTCGCCGTGCTCTCGGCGCTCGTCGACGACTTGTTCGAGCTCGCGCGCATCGACGCCGGTGCGTTGACGCTCGAGCTCCGCGAGGCGCGGCTCGAACCGGTGATCGAGTCGTGTCTCCGAGGCGTCGAGGCGGACGCGAGGCGCCGCGGCGTCGGTCTCGCGTCGAACGTCCCCGACGACGTGAGCGCGCGGTTCGCGCCCGAGAAGATCGAGCGCGTCCTCTTCAACCTATTGACCAACGCGCTGCGCCACACGCCGTCCGACGGCTCGGTCGCCGTCAAGGTCGAGCAGCTCGACCACGAGGTCCACGTGAGCGTCGAAGACACCGGCGAAGGGCTCGGCGACCTGGCACGCACACGCATGTTCGACCGCTTCTGGCGCGCCGACCCTGCACGTGCCGCACGCGGTTCGGGACTGGGTCTCGCGATCGCCCGCGGCCTGGTCGAAGCACACGGCGGGCGGATCTGGGCGGAGGACCGTCCGGAAGGCGGCGCGCGAGTTTCGTTCACACTCCCGGGCGCGCCCTAGCCGCCACCGGACGCGCCATCGAAGGAAGACGCCTCCCCGGGTGCGCCGCACGTCGCCCGTCGGCGCACCCGGGGTGGGCGAGGAGCCTCGGGACGCGCGCCGTGCGCCGCAGTCGCCGAACGACTCCGGTAACGCGAGTGGCCACGGACGGACTCGTGGCCTGCGCACGCACCACGATCCTGGCCGTGCGCGCCTCTGCTAGTCCGGTGGACTTTCCTCCACGATCAACCCCTTCCGATGTCGAAGGGACGGTGTGCTCCCACCTTAGCGACTCCGGTCCTCGAGAGAAAGCGCGGTCATGACGCGCGCCGCACGAGCGCGACGGCCTCGGCCGCGAGCCCTTCCCCGCGACCCGTGAAGCCGAGCCGGTCGGTCGTCGTCGCCCTGACGTTGACGAGCGAGAGCTCGACGGCAAGCGCAGCCGCCAGTCGACGCCGCATCTCGTCCCGGTGCGGCGCGATCCTCGGCTCTTGCCCGACGAGGACGCAGTCGGCGCTGACGAGCGCGAATCCCGCCTCGCGTACCCGCGCATAGGCGTCGGCAAGCAGCTCCAGCGAGTCGGCGCCACGGTAGCGCTCGTCATCCGACGGAAAGAGCGCGCCGATGTCCGCCAGCCCAGCGGCCCCGAGCAGCGCGTCGGTGAGCGCGTGCGCGACGACGTCGCCGTCCGAGTGGCCGACGAGCCCGCGGGGATGGTCGATCACGACGCCGCCGAGGACGAGCGGGATCCCATCGCCGAACGCGTGGGCGTCGATGCCGAGTCCGATGCGCAGGTCGCTCACGCGGTGACTCTAGAGGGCTGCCAGCAGCCCAGGGAGCTCGCCGAGCGTGTCGATCGGGATCGCGCCGTCCGGCGTCGGCTGCAGCCTTCCCCACGGCCCACGCCTGAGGTGAACGGCCACCAGCCCGGCGGCGAGGGCCGGCCGTACGTCGTTGTCCGCTCGATCTCCGACGTACGCGACCTCCGAGGGCATCCTTCCCGCTTCCTCGACCATGCGCGCGAAGAACCCCGCGTCGGGCTTGCGGACGCCCCAGCTCGCCGACGATCCGTGGACGTCCGCGGGCAGCTCCGCGCGCGACCACGCCTCGAGCGTCGCGTTCTGATTTCCGGCTATCCCGACGAGGAAGCCGGAGCGCCGGAGCGCGTCGAGGCAGGGCAACGCATCCGGGTACAGGTCGCCGCGCTCGTAGCAGAGCTCGTCGGTCTCGCCGGGACGTTCGACGCCGGCGTGCGCCCACAACGACGTGTGGTCCTCGCCTCTCGCAATCGTGACGCCGAGAGCAGCCGTCAGCGCCTGCGGCTCGACACCGGCGCGACGGGCGAGCACGCCCCAGTAGCGCATCTCGTCGACGAGCGTCTCGCCGACGTCGAGGAACACGGCGCGGACCGGCACTAGCCCTCGGACAGCAGGCGCGAGACGAGCTCGAGGTCTTCGGGGGTCGTGACCTTGACGAGCCGCGGGTCGCCCGGCACCACGCCGACCCTCCCGCCGGTCCGCTCGACGAGCGAGGCGCAGTCCGTGGCGCCACCGAGGTCGCCCGCGTACGCGGCGCGAAGCCGGTCGGCGACGAACGCCTGCGGCGTCTGAACGGCGACGAGGCCGTCGCGGTCGAGGGTCTCCTCGACGAGCCCGCCGTCGACACGCTTGATCGTGTCCGAGACGGGCAGCCCGGGCACGACCCCGTCGAGCCCCTCGCCGAGCCGACCGAGGAGACGCTCGAGCACTCCGTCGTCGACAAGCGGCCGAGCTGCGTCGTGTACGAGGACGACGAGCGCGTCGGGTGGCACCTCTACGAGGGCGTTTCGGACCGACTCGGCCCTTGTGGCGCCTCCCGTGACGACCGCCGAGACCTTCGACGCGACGAGCTCCTCGGCCAGCAGGATCACCGGTTCCTCCCATTCGGGAGCGGCGGCGACCACGATCGCGTCGATCCAGTCCGACGAGTCGAGGCGGTCGAGCGCCTCGGCCAGGAGCGGTCGGCCGGCGAGGCCGACGAACGCTTTCGGACGGTCGCCGCCCAGCCGGCTGCCAACGCCTGCCGCGACGAGAATCGCCCAGGTCGTTCCGGCTTCGCCGGCCCGACCAGGTGCACCGCCCACGTTCCGCTTCTCGCCTGGCACTTTCCGGCGCAGCCGGGAAGTGCCCTCGTCTAGGCCGTCGCCGTCGCTGCGGTCTTCGGCTTCGCCTTGGCCCGCTTGCCCTTGGCGGGGTTCGCGAGCACTTCCTCGAGCCAGGCGTGCGCCTCGTCCTCGGTCATGTCCTTCGCGTACATGAGCTCGGAGGCGAGGATCTTCTTGGCCTTGACGTACATCTGCTTCTCGCCCGTCGAGAGCCCCTTCTCGTGATCACGCAGCGCGAGGTTGCGCACGACCTCGGCGAGCTCGAGGATGTCGCCGGTCTTCATCTTGTCGCGGTTGTGCTTGAAGCGGCGGTTCCAGTTCTTCGGCATCTCGGTCGATCCACCGAGCAAGACCTTCACCACGACCTCGACCATCTCCTGGTCGATGACCCAACGCAGGCCGACCTTCTCCGCGTTGTCCACTGGGACGTTGACCGTCATCTCGTTGTGGAGGATCTTGATCGTGAGGTACTCGCGCTTCTCGCCGAGTACGAGCTTCACGTCCTTCGAGACGACCGTCCCCGCGCCATGGTGGGGATACACGACCTTGTCGCCGACATCGAACACGCTTCGAGCCCTCCCGTCGTCCGGTCTTGTATGCGGCTGACTCACGAAAAAGCGCCGGACAGAATGCGCCGGCGTGTGTTCTCATTCTAGCCGAAGTTTGGCTCCCGCCCTCCCTTGGGCCCAAACGGCCGACCGGCTCACGCGGCTGCCTCGGCGGCGTCCAGAGCGCGCTCCAGCGCCGCGCCGAGGGCCTGCCGGACCGTTGTCGTTTCGGACACCTGCGGCCCGCCCGAGCGAGTGTGGGTGCCTTCGGGAGCCACCACGATGCCGATTCCGAGCTTCGCGCACTCCGCGAGGCGCCGTTCTGCCTGCGCGGCGACGCGAAGCCGTCCCGTGAGCCCGAGCTCCCCGAACGCCGCCACGCCCTCGCGGACCGGCGCGCCCCTCGCCGCCGAGGCGATCGCGAGCGCGACGGCCAGATCGGCGCCCGGCTCGTCGATCCGCACCCCGCCCGCGACGTTCACGAAGACGTCGGCCGTCCCGAGCGGCACCCCCGCGTGGCGAGCGAGGACGGCGACGATCATCGCGAGCCGCTTGGGGTCGACCCCGGTGCCGACGCGACGAGGCATCGCGAGGTCGGTGCGCGAGACGAGCGCCTGCACCTCGAGGAGGATCGGCCTCGTTCCCTCGAGGGCAACCGCCACGGCGGCGCCGACCTCGCCTGCCTCGGTGCGCCCGAACAGCGTCGAGGGATCGGGAACGCCCACCAGTCCCCCCGCAGTCATCTCGAACACGCCGAGCTCGTTCGTCGACCCGAACCGGTTCTTCGCCGCACGGAGGATGCGGTGCGCCCGGTACCGGTCGCCTTCGAACTGGAGGACGCAGTCGACGAGATGCTCGAGGACGCGTGGTCCCGCCACCGCGCCGTCCTTGGTCACGTGGCCGACGAGCACCGTGGCGACGCCGCTTCGCTTCGCGACGCGGAGGAGGCGCGCCGCTGACTCCCTGACCTGCGCGACCGAGCCCGGCGCCGAGCCGAGCTCGCCTGCGTAGAGCGTCTGCACGGAGTCGATCACGCAAACGGTCGGTGTGTCGCGCTCGAGCGTCGCGCATACCGCCTCGAGCTCCGTCTCGGCGAGAACGGAAACGTCGTCCGCCCCGCCGAGCCGCTCGGCGCGAAGCCGGACCTGCGCGACCGACTCCTCGCCTGTGACGAGCAGCGCGCGTTTGCCGCTCCGCGCGATCGCCCCGAGCGCGGAGAGCAGCAGCGTCGACTTGCCCACGCCCGGCTCTCCGCCGAGAAGCACGAGCGAGGCAGGCACGAGGCCGCCGCCGAGCACGCGGTCGAGCTCGGGGACGCCGGTCGAGATGCGCTCGGCTTCCTCGACTCGAACGTCGCCCAACCGCTCGGGCGTGCGCGACGCGGCGGCCGCCGTCGGGCCGTCCTTGCCGTGGAGCTCCTCGACGAGCGTGCCGAAGGCGCCGCAGCTGGGGCAGCGGCCGAGCCATCGACCCGTCGTCGCACCGCACTCGCTGCAACTGAACTGGACAACCACCTTCGCCATGGAGATCAGCGTAGACGAGGGGTCGGACGTCGTGTCGTCTTTACTGACAACATGGCCTGCCGAGACACGTCCCGAACGGCGCCTATGCTCCTTCCGTGAGCGCGCATGCGCACGACCATCGGAACGCGTCGTATCGCGCGCTGCTCGCCGTCCTCGCGCTCACGCTTGCCTTCACCGTCGTCGAGATCGCCGGCAGCTTCCTCACCGGGAGCCTCGCGCTGTTCGCGGACGCGGGACACATGCTGTCGGACACGTTCGCCATCGGGCTCGCGCTCGTGGCCGTGTCGCTGGCGCGACGTCCATCGACGCCGCGCCGGAGCTTCGGGCTCCAGCGTGCCGAGATCCTCGCCGCCTTCGTGAACGGCCTCGTGCTTGTCCTGGTCAGCGGCTGGATCGTCCTCGAGGCCGGCCAGCGGCTCGGCGACCGGCCCGAGCTCCGCGGCGGCTGGATGCTCGCTGTCGCGGCCATGGGGATGGCCGTGAACGCCGTCGCCGCGACCATCCTCCTCCGCTCCGGTCGCGAGAGCCTCAACGTCGAGGCTGCGCTGCGGCACGTCCTCGCGGACCTGCTCGGCTCGGCGGGCGTCGTCGTGGCTGCGCTCGTGATCGTGCTCACGGGGTGGACGGCCATCGACCCGCTCGTCTCGATCGCGATCGCGCTCCTGATCGTGTGGAGCGCATGGGGCGTGCTGCGTGACTCGACGGCGATCCTGATGGAGGAGACGCCCTCGGGGATCGACGCGAGGGCCGTCGCCCGGGCCATCCTCGACGTGCCGGGAGTCACGAACGTGCACGACCTACACGTCTGGCGCATCACGTCGGGCTTCGACGCCCTCTCGGCGCACGTGCTCGTCGGACGAGACGAGGACTGCCACGCGCTCCGCCGCGACGTCGAGGCCGCGCTGACGACGCGGTTCGGCATCACGCACACGACGCTCCAGGTCGACCACGACGCCGCTGACGCGTTGATCGAGCTACGCAGCCCAGGCGCTTCGCGCCCGGTCTAAGAATTCTCGGCTGGAAGCTTCTCCGGCTTCGGCTTGGGCTTGGTCGCGGCCGAAGGCCGCGGCCTCTTCGGCGGCCCGACTTCGACGATCTCGTTCTGCGGGACGTAGCGCACCGTATACCGCTCGTCCCTGACGAGGTCCGAGCCTTTGTAGACCTTGCGCGTGTACTGGACGGTGAAGCCGGACTCGCCCGCGGACTGGATGACGTCGACCGTCCCGGGCGCGAGCGACGAGTTGCGCGTGCGGATCGTCCGCGGGGCGACGTAGGCGTACGGCTCACCCGTGGTCGTCTCGACGCGGCGCCCGAGCTTCTGGGAGTAGAAGCGGACAGTGATGCCCGTGCTGGTCGCGCTCACCTTGAAGAGGATCGCGGCGGGCCAGTCGTTCCGGAGGATCAGCTCAGGCCCACCCCACGAGACGGTGGCCTCGCGGCCCATGGGATAGCGCGAGATGTAGAACTGGTGCGCCTGGTGGGCAACGAGCTGGATGCCCGCGAAGAAGGCGGCGTTGTACAGCGTGGTCGCGACCTGGCTGATCCCGCCGCCCACCGCCTCTTCGAGCCGGGCGTTGAAGATCTGGGGTGCCGAGACGAACCCGTTCTCGATCGTCCGCTTCCCGAGCGCTTCGTTGAGCGAGAACGTCTCGCCGGGGAGGATGATCGTGCCGTCGAGGAGCTCGGCGGCGCGCTGGATGTTCGTGACGCGTGGGGCGCAACACGGGTAGTAGGTCGTGAACTCGGAGATCCGCTCACGGATCTCGAGCTTCTCGGCCTCCTCGGTGGTGAACTCTGGCTCCGTGCGCTCGAAGCGCGCGAGATGCGTCGTCGAGTCGAGGTTCGTGACGAGCGACCGCGAGATGCGCTCGAGGTCGAGCGTGTGCCCCCGATGCGACGGGACGACATGGACGCGGTTGGCGCCGACCCAGAAGGTGGCGTCGCGCGCCGGCGTCTCGAATACGCCGAGACGCGGACGGAGCGACGCGTGCAGGCCCTTCGAGTCGAGCGAGAGCGCAAGCGTCCCGTCGGCGCGCTCCGTCCGGACGAGCACGCGCAGACGCTGCGGCGTGAGCGTCGACTCCCGATCCTTGTACCGGACGCGGCGTGCGGTCTCGAGGAGCCGCTCGATGCGCGACGCCGCGGCCTCGGCCTCCGACGTCGACACGACGGGTCGCACGCGGACGACGTCGAGCGCCAGACTCGCGGGGAGGAGCCGAAGAGCGCGACGGAAGGAGCCGCGGTCGATACCCGAGCCCGCGCGCGCCTCGACCACCCTGATCGAATGCTTGTCAACCACGACGCGCGCGTCGCGCCACGGCCGGCCGAACCGACGGTCGAGGCGGTTCGCAAGCTCCGCCGTTCGGACCGGCGCGATCCGGTACGCGAGCTCGACCTTCGGCCCGCTGCGTAGCGCCACACGGGCCAGCACCCGCCGCACCGCTCCGCCGTCGTTCGCCGTCTCGAGCGCCTCGTCCGCGAGCGGGACGGCGCCGACCATGGCGCCGCGCGTCGTGGCGGTCCCGTCCGGGCCAAGCAGGCGAATCGGCCGTTGGACGCGGTTCGCGGACGCACGAAGGAGGGCCGCCCGAGCGTCGCTCTCCGACATACCCCCGACGGCGACGCCGCCGATCGTCGTCCCGCGCGGCAGACGTCCGCGCTCGACCAGCGCGATGATGCCGAACGCGGCCGCGAGGACGAGCGCGAGCCCGGCGAGGGCGGCCAGCCCGATCAATGCCCGGCGCGTTCGTCTCGGAGGCCGGCTCGTTGACGAGAGGAACGGCCCGGACATGAACCGATGACGGTAGCGGACGCCTCGCCTTGCCTACGCGAGCGTCTTGACGAACAGGACGCGGTCCTCCCCGGGACCGTCGTAGTCGCGCGCGACCTTCTCGACCTCGAAGCCCATCGCCTTGTGAAACGCCACGGACGGCTCGTTCGCCGGGGAGGTGACGCACCGAACACGCGTCCTGCCGTGCAGGGTCGCGTCCCCGAAGAACCGCTCGTAGAGCTGCCGTCCCAGCCCTTCGCCGCGTCGCTCCGGCGCGACGCCGACGAAGTGGACATACGCCTCGGTCGGGTCGGTCTGCGACAGGAACCCAATCAGGAACGCCGCCAGCTGGCCGTCCTCTCCGTCCATCACGTAGCACGTCCCCTCGAAGTGGACGAAGAAGAGCCGTGGCAGCATCGGCGCCATGTCGCGTCCGCCCCACCACGCGTTGAGGCGCCCGATCACGCGGCCGTAGTCGGCGGGCTCGGCGTGGCGGATCTCCACGCGCGAACCCTACGGGTTCACGCGTGGAGATTGGTACGGGGTCTCCGGGTTCTGGGTGTCTGGGTGTCTGACTTCAGTCAGACACCTGCTCTTTGCCGACGGTCCAGCCCAAGCCTGCGACCGCCACGGCTCCTCCGTTCCGGGATGACCCCGAAAACCGCTGCGCACGAGGTGCCACGCGGATGACGCGGTTCCGAGTCAGTCCGAGGCGGCCAGCCAGGCGTTGCTGATCGCGTCGATGTGCCGGTGGTCGGTCCCGCAGCAGCCGCCGAGCACGGTCAGCCCTGGCAGACGCTCTCGCAGTGCCACGTACTCGTTCGCGAGCTCCTCTGGATCGCCCTCGTCGAGCTCCTCCGCCTCGTCGAGCTCCGCATGGCTCAACCGGGACGCGTTCGCGCGGAGGCCGCGAATCCTCTCGGTCCAGGCCGAGCCGGGCTCGAGGACGTCGTAGAAGTGCGACGGATGCGCGCAGTTGATCATGAAGTACGCGGCTGCGCCTTCGGTGCGGGCGTCGACCTCCTCGATCGCCTCGCCGAGCGTCTGGCCGCTCGGCAGCCGCCCGTCCGTCTCGACGGTGAACGAAACGACGACCGGCAGTCCGGCAGCGCGAGCCGTATCCACGACGCCGACCGCCTCGTCGGCGTATGTCATCGTGATCGCGGTGACGAGGTCGGCAGCGGTGTCGGCGAACGTCCCGATCTGCACGCCGTGATACGCGGCCGCCTCGTCGGCGCTCATCGTCTCGCCGACGACGTAGCCGTCGCCGCGCGGGCCTATGCAGCCGGAGATCACGATCGGCGTCGTGGGCGTCTCGTGCTCGTCCCGCAGGCGCTCGACGAGCGCGACGGCTCGCCGGTTGAGGTCGTCGAGCTGCGCGGGCGCGTGCCCGATGCGCTCAGCCCAGTCCGGGTTCGCGCGCCAGGTGGCCGTCTCGAGCACGATGCCGACGCCCTGCTCCCGGGCGATGCGGATGTACGGCTCGAAGTAGCGGACGAGCGCCTCCTCGCCGCCCTCGCGCGTCAACAGGTCGTAGGCAGCGAAATACGGCAGCTCGAGGCCGTCGTGGAAGATCAGCGTCGTCTCGATCCCACCGTCGGTGAGGAAGGCGGCGGCGGCGAGCTGGGGAAGTGTTCCGCGGTACCTCGCGACCGCCGTCGTCTCGGTCATGCTCTCGTCCTCCTCGGGGATCAGTCGTCCGGCACGGTACGCCGACAGGGGCCGCGTTTGGTGTACGGATTGCCGCACTCTCAGACGCTGCGCCGCCGAACGAAGGTCGGGCGCTGGCTTCAGCAGAGCCGGTGTTTGGGCTCTGGCTTCAGCCAGAGCCCAAACATCCTGTGCTACTCGGACTCTTCCTCGGCCGCGACGGGCTCGTCGGGCGGCACCGTGACCGGCTCGGGCTTGACCTCGCCCTCGATCACGCGCATCTCGACCTTGGGCTCGTCGGGGCCTGGGTCGCGGCGGCGGTCGACGACGATCGTCGAGCCCTCGCTGAGCTCCCGGCCGAGGACGAAGTCCGCGAGCGGGTCCTCGATCAGGCGCTGGATCGCGCGGCGTAGCGGCCGGGCGCCCATCGCCGGGTCGTAGCCCTCCTCCGCGAGCAGCTCCTTGGCTTCGTCCGTCAGCTCGACGGTCGCGCCGTGCACCGACATCTGGTTGCGCAGCCGCTTCATGAGGATGTCGACGATCTGCAGGATCTCGTGCTTCTCGAGCTTGTGGAACACGATCACCTCGTCGATGCGGTTGAGGAGCTCGGGCCGGAAGACCTTCTTGAGCTCGCTCATCACGCGCGACTTCATGTCGTCGTACGTCAGGCCCTGCTCGTCGCCGATCGCGAAGCCGAGCGACTGGTTCTTCGAGATCTGCGCCGCCCCGATGTTCGAGGTCATCACGACGATCGTGTTCCGGAAGTCGACCTTGCGCCCCTGGGCGTCGGTCAGCTTCCCGTCCTCGAGGATCTGCAGGAGGATGTTGAACACGTCCGGGTGCGCCTTCTCGATCTCGTCGAGCAGCAGCACCGAGTACGGCTTGCGCCGAACGGCCTCGGTGAGCTGGCCGCCCTCGTCGTAGCCGACGTAGCCCGGAGGCGAGCCGACGAGCCGGGACACGGCGTGCTTCTCCATGTACTCCGACATGTCGATGCGGACCATCGCGTCCTCGTCGCCGAACAGGAACTCGGCGAGCGTGCGCGCCAGCTCGGTCTTCCCGACGCCTGACGGCCCCAGGAAGATGAACGAGCCGCTGGGTCGTTTCGGGTCCTTGATCCCGGCGCGCGCGCGACGAATCGCCTTCGACACGGCGACGATCGCCTGGTGCTGGCCGATGACGCGCTTGTGGAGCTCGTCCTCCATCCGGACGAGCCGCGCCGACTCGGCCTCGGTCAGCTTGAAGACCGGGATGCCCGTCCACATCGAGACGATGTCGGCGATCTCCTCCTCGCCGATCTCCGGCTGCTCGTCGGTCTCGTTCTGGCGCCAGGACTCCTCGAGCTCGCGCTTCTTCTGCGTCAGCTTCCGCTCCTTGTCGCGCAGGCTCGCAGCCTTCTCGAACTCCTGGTTCTCGATCGCCGCTTCCTTCTCCTGACGGACGGTCTCGATCTCCTCCTCGAGCTCGCGGTACTTCGGCGGCGCGCTCATCGTGCGGATGCGCATCCGCGACGCGGCCTCGTCGATCAGGTCGATCGCCTTGTCCGGCAGATGGCGGTCCTGGATGTAGCGGTCGGCGAGCGACGCGGCCGACTCGAGCGCCTCGTCGGTGATCTTGCAGCGGTGGTGCGCCTCGTAGCGGTCGCGCAGGCCGCGCAGGATCTGGACGGTGTCGTCGATCGACGGCTCCTCGACGCGGATCTGCTGGAAGCGCCGCTCGAGCGCCGCGTCGCGCTCGAGGTACTTGCGGTACTCGTCGAGCGTCGTCGCGCCGATCGTCTGCAGCTCGCCGCGCGCGAGCGCCGGCTTCAGGATCGAAGCGGCGTCGATCGCGCCCTCGGCGGCGCCCGCGCCGACGAGGTTATGGAGCTCGTCGATGAACAGGATGATGTCGCCGCGCTGCTGGATCTCTTTCATGACCTTCTTCAGGCGCTCCTCGAACTCGCCCCGGTACTTCGAGCCGGCGACGAGCGCGGCGAGGTCGAGCGAGTAGATCTGCTTGCCCTTCAGAAGCTCGGGCACCTGCCCGCCGGCGATCCGCTGCGCGAGCCCCTCGACGACGGCCGTCTTGCCGACGCCGGGCTCGC
>Ga0081539_10000937_pt1 | contig 54700 bp, 56 predicted proteins | sample TabmetS4T2R2_FD_71023 | JGI IMG/M metagenome (GOLD analysis project Ga0081539, IMG submission 71023) | Tabebuia heterophylla rhizosphere microbial communities from the University of Puerto Rico - S4T2R2 | ecosystem: Host-associated > Plants > Roots > Rhizosphere ...
GCACGTCCAGGCTCGAGGTCGCCTCGTCCAGGACCAGTACCGCCGGGTCCGCCAGGAACGCCCTGGCGAACGCCACCATCTGCCGCTGCCCGGCGGACAGCCGGCCGCCGCGCTTGCGGACGTCCGTGTCGTAGCCCTCGGGCAGCGCGGCGATGAACTCGTGCGCGCCCACCGCCGCCGCGGCGGACTCGATCTCGGCGCGGGTCGCGGCCGGGCGGCCCAGTGCGATGTTGTCCGCCACCGAGCCCGCGAACAGGAAGTTCTCCTGCGTGACCGTCACGACCTCGTGCCTCAGGGCGTCGTCCGCCAGGTCGCGCAGGGAGACGCCGTCCAGCAGCACCCGGCCCGCCGACGGGTCGTAGAAGCGGCCGACCAGCTTCGCGATCGTCGACTTGCCGGCACCCGTCGCACCCACCAGGGCCACCGTCTGACCTGCGGGGATGCGTAGGTCGAACGTCGGCAGCACCACCGGCGTCGCGGGCGAGTACCGGAACTCGACCGCCTCGAAGTCGATCGCGCGGCCCGTGTCGCGGGTGGGCAAGGTCCGTGGCGCGGCCGGCTCGACCACCGTCGGCGGTTCGTCCAGCACACCCGAGATCTTCTCCAGCGCCGCGATCGCCGACGTGTACGAGTTGGCGAACATCGCCAGCTCGTCCAGCGGGTCGTAGAACCGCCGCAGGTACAGGGTGAACGCCGTCAGCACGCCCAGCTCCAGCCCGCCGTTCACCACCCGCACGGCGCCGATCGCGAGCACCAGCGCCAGCGACAGGTTGCCCACCCACCGCACGGTCATCGTGAACCGCGCGACCACGATCAGGGCCTGCTTGTTCGCGCCGCGGAAGCGGTCGTTCAGCTCGGCCATGATCTTCTCGTTGCGGTCCTCGCGGCGGAACGCCTGGACGGCCCGCATGCCGTTCATGGTCTCCACGAACTGCACGATGATCTTCGCGATCGCGCCGCGGGTGTCCCGGTACGCGCGCCGCGAGCTGACGTAGAACCACCTGGTCACCCAGATCAGCGGCACCAGCCCGGCCAACACGATCAGCGCCAGCGGCACGTCCAGCACCAGCAGCATCACCGCGATGCCCACCACCGACAGCACGGCCGTCAGCAGGCCGTCGAGGCCGTCCTCCAGCAGGTCGTGCAGCGAGTCGATGTCGCTGGTCATCCGCGAGATGACCTTGCCGGACGTGTACTTCTCGTGGAAGGAGATCGACAGCCGCTGCGCGTGCCGGAAGATCCGCTGCCGCAGGTCCAGCAGCACGTCCTGGCCGAACCGGCCCGCGACCTTCAGGAACGCGAACCGGGTGGCCGCCGCGCCGAGGCCCGACACCAGGTACGCGGCGACGCACCAGGCCAGCACGGTCGTGTCCCCGCCGACCGCGTTCGGGATGCCGGCGTCGATGGCGACCGCGATCACGACCGGGCCGACCAGCGTCAGCAGGTTCTCCAGCACGACCAGGGCCAGCGCGAGCAGCCCGGTGCGCAGTCGCGGCCGCACGAGCGAGCCCAGCAGCCGCCGGGAGCGGGCCTGCAGCCGGCTGCCGACCAGCGCGTTCAGTTCCTCGTTGTCCTCGGCGGCGACGCCCCGCCAGTCCTCTTCCGTCGGCGTACTCATGCGACCACCTCGTCGCGCTCGCTGTCCATGGTGGACAGCAAGGCGCGGTACTCGTCGTTCGTGGCAAGGAGATCGGAGTGGCGGCCGATCGCGGTGATCCGGCCGCCGGCCAGCATCGCCACCCGGTCCGCCAGCTGCACCGTGCTCGGGCGGTGCGCGACCACGAGCGCGGTGACGTCGGACAGCACGCTGCGCAGCGCGTGCTCGACCTCGGCCTCGGTGTGCACGTCCAAAGCGGACAGTGGGTCGTCCAGCACCAGGACCGACGGCCGGCCGACCACCGCGCGAGCCAGCGCGAGCCGCTGCCGCTGCCCGCCGGACAGGGACAGGCCCTGCTCGCCGATCCGGGTGTCCAGGCCCCACGGCAGGTCGTCGACGAAGTCCGCCGACGCGACCTCGAGCGCCTGCCGCACGTCGGCCTCCGTCGCCCCGGCGGAACCCAGCGCGACGTTCTCCCGCACGCTCGCCGAGAACAGCACCGGCTCCTCGAACGCGGTCGCGACCGTGGTGCGCAGGTCCTCAAGACTCAGGTCCCGCACGTCCACGCCGTCGACGGTGATCCGCCCGCCCGTGACGTCCACGAGCCGGCCGACCAGCGCGGTCAACGTCGTCTTGCCGGACCCGGTGGCGCCGACCAGCGCGACGGTCTCGCCGGGCCGCAGGTCCAGGTTGATCCCGCTCAGCACCTCGGTGTCCGAGCCCGGGTAGGCGAAGCGGACGTTCTCGAACCGCACGTGGCCGCGGCCGTTCACCGGCAGCGTGCGCGGGTGGGCCGGGTCGGTGATCGTCACCTCGGCGTCGCGGACCTCCCAGTAGCGGGCGGAGGCGGTCGCGGCCTGGTTGGTCTCGGCCAGCAGCCAGCCGATCGAGTCGGTCGGCCAGCGCAGGTAGGTCGCGACCGCGACACCGGCGACCAGCGTGCCGACCGTCATCGACCCGTCGACGATCGCGAACGTGCCGAACAGCAGCTGCCCGCCGATCGCGATCTCCGGCAGCACGATGATCGCCGCCCAGAGCAGGCCGACCACGTGCACCTTGCGCAGCTCGGTCCTCCGGAGCTCCCTGGCCTCCCTCGTGAACCGGTCCGCGAGGTGCCGGCCGCGGCCGAACGCCTTCAGCACGCGGATGCCCAGCACCGACTCCTCGACCGTCGTGGCGAGGTCGCCGTTCTGGTCCTGCGCCCGCCGGGCGAGGACCGCGTACTTCGACTCGTACAGCGTGGAGATCAGGACCAGCGGCGCGGCGCAGGCCAGCGAGATGAGGCCGAGCATGGGCGACAGGACGAAGAGGACGACCAGGCCGACCACCAGCGTCACGCTGTTGACGACCAGGAAGATGAACGCGAACGCGATGAACCGCCGCAGCGTCGACAGGTCCGAGACCGCGCGGGACAGCAGCTGCCCCGACTGCCACCGGTCGTGGAACGCGATCGGCAGCCGCTGCAGGTGGTGGTAGAGGTCGTCCCGCAGGCGCGCCTCGACCCTGGTGCTCGGCTCGGCGATGACGCGGCGGCGGACGTAGAAGAGGACGGCCTCGCCGGTGCCGAGCGCGGCGACGGCGAGGATGAGAAGTGCCAGGCCGCCGGTCGTGCGGTGGGCGACGGGTCCGTCCAGGATGTGCTGGATGAGCAGCGGGATGGTGAGCCCGCAGGCCATCGCGCCGAACGTCGCCGAACCGGACCCGATCATGCGGCCGCGGACGGGTTTGAGGTATTCACCGAGTCGCCGAAGTGCGTGGATGTTCGTACTGCGGGCAGGTTGACGTGACTGAGTTGTGCTCATGATCTCCCCACGGTGCCGCTCTCGACGGTATGCGAGTCGCCCCTGAACGGCATCTGCTTTTCGCGGAGCTTGCGGAGCGAACATCCAACGCCGAGCCTGCGACCTCCAGTGCGGTGGAGGTCAAGGCTGCGGGATCATTCGGGCATGACTCGACCGGAGGCGGTGCGCTTCCTACGCACCCAGGCGACGATGGCGTTTCCTGAGGGTCGGTTGCTGGCGCTGCGGGAGGGGCAGCTGTACGTGCTGGCTCCGGACGGCTGGACCCGCCTGCGCGCGGAACGTCCCCGCGGCTCGACGTGGCTGACCCGCGAGGAGGCGGAGGACTGGTGCGAGCGGCAGGGCTGGCCGCTGCACCTGCTGAACGAGGTCCCGCGCCCGGGCCCGGTCTGAGTCAGCCGTCCAGGCCGGCGAGCACGTCCTCGGCGATCGGCCGCGCCTGTCCGAGGGTCGCGTCCTCGACGATGTTGCTGATGAGCACGGTGACGAGCCGGTCCCTGTGGTCGAAGTCGGTGACGACCACGAGCTCGTGGTCGGCCCCGGAGTTCACCCCGAACGCGGCGCGGTCGCCCAGCTCCTTGACCGGCTCGTGGTACTCGTCCCCGAAGTAGTCCGCGATCGGGTCGGGCGTCGAGTCCTGGCGCATCACCTTGGTCTGGATCCGGATGGGCACGCCATCGGTCTCCTGTGCGTATTCGCACCAGGGGACGTGCTCGATGCCCATCGGTTTCCCGTCCTGGAAGTCGCCGCCGAAGATGTCCTCGAGCATGGCCGGGCTGACCATGGCGCAGAGCTCCTCCGAGGTCGTCTGCTCGAGGTCGCTGCCCCACTGCTCGGCTTCACCACAGCCGGTCACGACGAGTGCGCACACCACGAGCACCGCCACACGAACGAACACGAGTACCCCCTAGAGCCCCCGGAAAGCGTTGCCGGACAGTAGCGATCAACGTCAGGCGCTGGGGGCGGAACGGGGCAATCGAGTACACACGGGATGGACACGCGGATCCGGGTGGACCGCGTGTCCACGCCCGGGTCAGCGGTTGCTGCGGGTGCCCAGGAGGACGTCCTCCCAGGAGGGGACGCTGGGGCGGGCCTTGCGGCCCTTCTTCTTCGGGGCCGGTGGCGGGGTCGGGGCCGCCTTCGCGGGCGGTTCCTGTGGTGTTGTCTCTTCGGTCGTCGGCATGGTGGTGGGGATGGCCTGCTGGCCGAGCTCCTCTTCTGCTGCTGCGGCCGGGCTTGCTGCTGGCGAGGCGGTGCTAGCCGCGGCGGGCTTGTCGGGGGCAGTGGTCGGGCGCGCTGGGCGCGTATCGGCGGATTCCGTTGCCGGTGGGGACGGCGGGGAAGTCCGCGCCGCCGACTCGGCGGCCTGGCCCTGCTCGGCGTGCGTCTTGGCGGCCGCCACCACGCGGGCGGCGGTCTCCTGCGCGGCCGCCTCCTCGGCAGCGGCCTTGTCTGCGGCGGCAGCCTCCTTCGCGGCGGTTGCCGCGGCCCCGCGGGCGGCCCCGCGGGGCCGCTTCTCGGCGGCTTCGCGGGCATCCTTCGCGGCAGCCTCGCGTGCGGCGGCCTCCTTGGCCGCAGCCTCCCGGGCGGCGGTCTCGCGCGCTTCCTTGGCGGCAGCCTCGCGGGCCTGCTTCTCAGCGGCTTCGCGTGCGGCGGCCTCCTGAACAGCGGCTTCCTTCGCCGCCGCTTCGCGGGCCTCCTTCGCGGCAGCCTCGCGCGAGGCGGCTTCCTTGGCCGCGGCTTCCCGGGCGGCGGTCTCGCGGGCTTCCTTGGCGGCAGCCTCGCGGGCCTGCTTCTCGGCAGCCTCGCGCGCGGCAGCCTCCTTGGCGGCGGCCTCTCGTTCGGCCGCTTCCTTGGCGGCGGCTTCCCGGGCTGCCGCCTCACGGGCCTCCTTGGCGGCGGCTTCGCGAGCTGCGGCTTCGCGGGCCACCCGTTCGGCGGCCTCGCGGGCGGCCTCTTGCGCGGCGGCTTCCTTGGCGGCGGCTTCTTGCTCGGCAGCCTTGCGCGCGGCCTCCCGCGCGGCAGCCTCTCGCGCGGCGGCCTTCCGAGCGGCTTCCTGCGCGGCGGCCTCGCGTTCGGCGGCCTCGGCGGCCTTGCGGGCAGCCTCCTGAGCAGCGGCTTCCCGCTCGGCGGCTTCGCGAGCCACGGCTTCGCGAGCCGCGGCGTCCCGAGCTGCCGCCTCCCGGGCCGCCGCCTCCCGGGCCGCTGCCTCGCGGGCGGCCTCGCGAGCCGCTACTTCCCGGTCCCCGAGCTCCCTGCCCATCTCCCTGCCGCCAGTCTCCTGGCCCGGGCGGTACGGGTCGCGGTAGCGGGTGGGCGCCTCCGGCGGCGCCAAGGCCGCGTCCTGCCGGTACCCATAAGGCTCCGGCTCGTACTGCCGGTAGACCTCCCGTTCCGGGATGGGCCGGTACGGCTCCGGCTGCCGGGAGTACCGGTACGGGTCGTCGACCGGCAGTTCCTGCTGCTCAGCGGCACCGCCGGTCAGCTCGAAGTCCTGGACGTAGTCCTGCTCCTCGCGCCGCGACTCCTCCGCCCGCCGCGGGGCCTCGCCGCCGTTGACGGCCTGGCTGATCGCCTGGCGCCGCGGCTCGGCCACCTGCAGCGCCTGTGCGGCCAGCTCCGTCACCGGGCGCACCGTGCGCAGCTGCCGGTTCGGGTTGGGGTCCAGCAGGTCGAGGGCGTGATCATCCAGCGGCGTCACCGTGCCGCCGTGGGCGCCGGGGTGAAACGACCAGTGGGCGTGGTTGTTGGACCGCCCGGCCGTCCAGGTCAGCTGGACGACCCACTTGCCGTCCTCGCCCTTCCACGAGTCCCACACGGCCGCGAGGTAGTCCTGGCCGCGCGCGGCGAACGCCTGGGACACGACCTCGCCCAGCTCCTGCACGTCGGGGCCGTCCTCGCGAACGGGGTGCGCACGCTGTGCCAGCTCGGCGGTGCGCGACCGCTCGAGCAGGACGGGGTACGCGAAGCGCTCCACCTTCTCCGGTGGCACGCCGGCCGCGGCCGCGACCTGCTCTACGGACTCTCCCGCACGGATGCGGGACTGGATCTCACGAGGACGCATCTGGCTCTCCAGCTCGATGGCGATCTGGCCGAGTCGGGTGATGTCTCCTCTGGCCGCCGCGCGCAGGCGCTCGTCCGCGGGGACCTTGAACCGTTCGCCGCGGTCGGACTCGAGGATGACGATCTTGCCATCCTCCCCGAGTCCCACGACCCGCAGCGCACGCATCGCGGCCTCCTCGAGCGACTGAACAGACTTCACCTCGCCAAGCGCCCACGTTAGTTCGGCGAGTCCTCTTGACGTGCTAGGCGCGCCGAGTACCGTTCCAGTGATCTTTGCTGTTCGGGCTCAGTCACGCCAGGGCAAACCGGTGATCTTCTCGTAGGCGTCCACATAGCGGGCGCGGGTCGCGGCGACCACGTCGGCGGGAATCTCAGGCGCGGGCGGGTTCTTGTCCCAACCCGTGCCCGCCGCCCAGTCCCGCACGAACTGCTTGTCGTACGCGTGCTGCGGCCGGCCGGGCGTCCAGTCCGCGACGGGCCAGAAGCGGGACGAGTCCGGGGTGAGCACCTCGTCCGCCAGCGTCAGCTCGCCGTCGGGGGCCACGCCGAACTCCAGCTTGGTGTCCGCGACGATGATCCCGTTCTCGAGCGCGCGGCCGGCACCCCGCCCGTACACCTCCAGCGTCAGGTCCCGCAGCCGCGTCGCCGTCGACAGGCCGACGGCGGCGGCGACGTCCTCGAACGTGGCCGGGGCGTCGTGCCCGCCGTCGGACACCTTGGTCGTCGGGGTGAAGATCGGCTTGGGCAGGCGCGAGCCCTCGACGAGCCCGCGGGGCAGCGGCACGCCGGAGATCGCGCCAGTGGCCTGGTACTCCTTCAGGCCCGACCCGGCGAGGTAGCCGCGGGCGATGCACTCGAACGGCACCATCTCCAGGCGCCGGCACCGCACGGCCCGGCCCTCGAACTCCGCGGGCACGTCCGTCGCCGAGATCAGGTGGTTGGGCACGATGTCCGCGAGCTGACCGAACCACCACACGGACAGCTGGGTCAGCAACGCGCCCTTGTCCGGGATGGGTGTCGGTAGCACGACGTCGTACACCGACACCCGATCCGAGGCCACCAGCAGCAGGTCCTCGCCGTCCGTGTAGATCTCGCGGACCTTGCCGCTGTACACGTGTTGCATCGCTAGATGCGCTCCACCAGCCAGTCGACGCACTTGGTCAGCGCGGTGACGTCGTCCGGGTCCACGGCCGGGTACATCGCGACGCGCAGCTGGTTGCGGCCCAGCTTGCGGTACGGCTCCACGTCCACGATCCCGTTGGCGCGCAGGGCCTTGGCGATCACGGCGGCGTCCGTGCCCTCGGCGAAGTCGATCGTGCCGACGACGTTCGACCGGTGCGCGGGGTCGACGACGAACGGCGACGCGAACGGGGCCGCGTCCGCCCACTCGTACAGCCGGCGGGCCGACTCCGCCGAACGCCCGACCGTCCAGTCGAGGCCGCCGTTCGACAGCATCCAGTCGATCTGGTCGGCCATCAGGAACAGCGTGGCGATGGACGGCGTGTTGTACGTCTGGTCCTTGAGCGAGTTCTCCAGCGCCGTCGGCAGCGACAGGAACTCCGGCACCCAGCGGCCGTTCGCGCCGATCTCCGCGACCCGCTCCAGCGCGACCGGGCTCATCAGCGCGATCCACAACCCGCCGTCGGACGCGAAGCCCTTCTGCGGTGCGAAGTAGTACACGTCGTAGTCGTCGGCCTTGACCGGCAGGCCGGCCGCGGCGGAGGTGGCGTCGATCGCGATCAGCGCCGAGTCCGAACCGGACGGACGCGACACCGGCACGGCCACGCCCGTCGACGTCTCGTTGTGCGCCCAGCCGACCACGTCCGCGCCCTCGGCGTAGGTGATCGCCGGCGCGGTGCCCGGGTCGGCCTTCACGACCACGGGCTCCTTGAGGTACGGCGTGGTCACGGCCTTGGCGAACTTCGAGGAGAACTCACCGAACGTGAACGCCTGCGCCTGCTCACGCACCAGGCCGAACGCCAGCGCGTCCCAGAACGCCGTGGTGCCGCCGTTGCCGAGCACGACCTCGTAGTCCTCGGGCAGCGAGAACAGCTCACGCAGACCGGAGCGGACCTGCCCGACCAGGGACTTCACCGGCTTCTGGCGGTGAGACGTGCCCATGAGCGCGGCACCCTCGGCGGCGAGCCGGGTCAGCTGCTCGGGGCGCACCTTGGACGGACCGGAGCCGAAGCGGCCGTCGGCGGGCTTGAGGTCGGCGGGAAGCACTAGTTCGGTCGAGGTCTGCGTCATAGGACGGCTTCTCTCCACGTGAAGGGGGTACATGCGCGGCGCCGTTGCCGCCCATCAGTCTCCCTCACGCCCTGCGAGCATGACTTGGGGGCCGGTGGTGTCCTGCGCCACTGTGGTCAGTGGGACGGGCAGTTTCACCGTGACCCGCAGGCCACCACCCGGGTTGGGTGCCGCCGACACGCTCCCGTCGTGCGCGTGCGCGACCGAGCGCACGATCGACAGGCCCAGGCCCGCACCGGTCCGGTGCGTGGTGCGGTCCCGGTCGAGCCGGCGGAACGGCTCGAACAGGGCACTCACCTGGTCGGGTGGCACTTTCGTGCCGGTGTTGACAACCACGAGCGCCGGATGCTCGCCGACCTCGACGGTCACCGAGCCGCCCCGCGCGTTGTAGTGGACGGCGTTGTGCACGAGGTTCGTGACGAGGCGTTCGAGCAGCACCGGGTCGCCGGCCACGGTCCTCGGCGCGAGCTTCGGGGTGAGCGTGACGCCCACGTCGTCGGCCAGGTGGCGGGTGCCGTCCAGGACGGTCGCGACCACGTGGTCGAGGCGGACCGGCTGCCGGCTGTTGAGGCCACGGTCACTGCGTGCGAGCACCAGCAGTCCGTCGATCAGGCGCTCGGTTCGCTCGTTCGTGTGCAGCAGATGCGCGCCGAGCCGCATGAGGTCGGGGCTCGCCGTGGGGTCGGCCATCGCGACCTCGACCATCGTGCGCTGCACGGCGAGCGGCGTGCGCAGCTCGTGCGAGGCGTTGGCGACGAACCGGCGCTGGCTGTCGAACGAGCCCGCGAGCCGGTCGAGCATGCCGTCGAACGTGTCGGCCAGCTCCTTCAGCTCGTCGTCCGGGCCCTCGTGGTTGATCCGCTTGTCCATCCGCCCGGCCTCGAGGCGCCGGGCCGTCGCGGTGATCCGTTGGACTGGGCGCAGCGCGCGGTCGGCCATGAGCCAGCCGAGCAGCCCGGCCATCGCGCCGACCAGCACGAGCGCGATGCCCGAGATGACCATCATGGTCCGCAGCGCCTCCGCGCGGTAGCCGTCGATCGCCCCGTTCACGGTCTGCACGGTCATCTGGGCCGGGGCGTCGGCCACCGTCCCCCCGGCATCGGTCCGCTGGTCGACCGCGCCGGGTGGCGGCGCGCCCTGCTCCCCGATGCTGATGCCGCCCGACGCCGCGTCCGGCAGGGCCGTGCTGACCAGCATGTAGTTGACGACCAGCAGCACCGCGCCGGCCAGCATGAACAGCCCGGCGAAGGTCAGGGCGAGCCGGCTGCGGACCGAGAGCTTCACGACAACATCCGGTAGCCGGCGCCGGGCACCGTCTCGATCACCGGCGGGTCGCCGAGCTTGCGGCGCAACGTCATCACCGCGACCCGGACGGCGTTGGTGAACGGGTCGGCGTGCTCGTCCCACGCCTTCTCCAGGAGGTCCTCGGCGCTCACCACCGCGCCCTCGGCCCGCATCAGCACCTCGAGCACCGCGAACTCCTTCCGTGACAGGGGCAGGTGCCGCCCGTCCCGCGACGCCTGGTGCCGCGGCCGGTCCAGCACCACGCCGGCCTGTTCCAGCACGGGTGGCAGCGCCGGCCTGGCCCGCCGGCCCAGCGCCTGGACCCGCGCGACCAGCTCGGCGAACGCGAACGGCTTGGTCAGGTAGTCGTCGGCGCCGAGCGCGAGGCCGTCGACCCGGTCGATGACCTCGGTGGCGGCGGTGAGCATCAGCACCTTGGCCTCGCCACCGGTCCTCACCACGGCACGGCAGACGTCGTCGCCGTGCGTGCCGGGCAGGTCCCGGTCGAGCACGACCACGTCGTAGGCGTGCACACCGACCCGCTCCAGCGCGGCGTCGCCGTCGTAGCAGACGTCCACGGCCATGGACAGCCTGCGCAACCCCTCGGCGACCGAGTCCGCGAGGAGCTGCTCGTCCTCCACGACCAGCACCCGCATGCCGGTCAGTGTGCGCGCCAGGGGGTTAAGGCCGGGATAAGCGATTTCGCTTAGCGCGCCCGAACCACCCGGCTCGTAGAACTGGTCGCCATCGAAGGAAGGGAGATTCCGATGGGGCCACGATGGCGACTGGTGGTAGTGGGTGGACTGTTCGCGCTGGTCACGGCGTGTGGCAGCACGGGGGACGGCGGTGACGGCGTCGCGTCGATCTCGGAGTCGAACGCGCCGGGCTCGTCCGCGGCGCCCGCCGGCGGTGACGGCGAGGAGGACATCGACAAGATGCGCGCCTACGCGAAGTGCATGCGGGAGAACGGCGTCGACATGGATGACCCGAAAGAGGGCCCGAACGGTGGGGGCGGCATCGCGATCGGGGCCAACAGCGACGCCGAGAAGGAGACGATCGACAAGGCCGACAAGAAGTGCAAGCACCTGCTGCCCAACGGCGGCAAGCCGCAGCAGCCGACGGCCGAGGACCTCGACCGGGCGCGTGCGACGGCGAAGTGCCTGCGGGAGCACGGCATCGAGGTCAAGGAACCGACCATGGAGAGCCCGGGCATCGGCGTCGACGCGGGCGCGGGCGGCAACGACCCGGACAAGGTCGAGAAGGCCATGAAGGAGTGCATGCCCGACGGCGCGATGACCCACTCGGAAGATGCGGGTGGCAAGTGACCGGGCCGGAGGTGGTCCGCCGGCGGCGCCTGCTCCGGTGGGTGCTGGTCGGCCTGAGCGTGCTCGTGGTGCTGGGCATCGGCACCGCGGTGGCCGTCACCCGGTTGAGTAATCGCCCGGTCGCGGTACCCCAGTCGCCGGACAAGCCCGCCACGGCGGACGTGCGCAGGATGGACCTCGCCGAGCGGGAGACGCTGAGCGGCGAGCTGGGGTACGGCACCGAGCAGTCGCTGACCGGCCGCCGGCCGGGGACGATCACGGCGCTGCCCGCGGTGGGGACCGTGCTGGACCGGGGTTCCGTCGTGTACCAGGTGGACGCCCGGCCGGTGGTGCTGTTCCTGGGGTCGCTGCCGCTGTACCGGGCGCTCACGGCGGGGATGACCGACGGGCCGGACGTCCGGCTGGTCGAGGAGAACCTGCGTGACCTGGGCTACCGCGGTTTCGGGACGCCGGACGACAAGTTCACGTCGGCGACCGCGGCCGCGATCAAGAAGTGGCAGAAGAAGCTCGGCGTCGACCAGACGGGTGTCATAGAGCTGGGTGACGTCGTGGTCACCGCGGCTCCGGTGCGTGTCAGCTCGGTGAGCCTGGCGTTGGGGGCGGACGCGGCGGGCACGGTGTTGAAGTACACGGACACGACCCGCTGGGTGACGGTCGAGCTGGAGGAGGACGAGAAGGACCTGGCGCCGGTGGGGGCCCAGGTGACCCTGACGGTCGAGGGCAAGGAGGTGCCCGGCACCGTGCGGTCGGTGGTCCCGCAGGAACCGTCCGAGGACCCGAACGACCCCAACGGGGACTCCGGCCAGAAGTACACGGCGACGGTGTCCATTGACGACGTCGCCGCGATCGGCGCAGTGGACGCGGGTTCGGTGGACGTGGTCGCGACGTCGGGGGAACGGAAGGGCGTGCTCGCGGTGCCCGTCGGCGCACTGCTCGCGTTGGCCGAGGGCGGGTACGCGGTGGAGCTGCCGTCCGGGAAGTTGGTCGCCGTGACCACGGGCCTGTTCGCCGACGGCATGGTCGAGGTCTCCGGCGAGGGCGTCACCGAGGGCATGAAGGTGGTGACGACGTCGTGATCGTGCTGCGTGATGTCGGCCGGACGTACACCGGCGGGGTACAGGCACTGCGGGACGTGACCCTGTCGGTCGGCGCGGGGGAGCTGGTGTCGATCGTGGGGCCGTCGGGATCGGGAAAGTCGACCCTGTTGCACCTGATGGGGACCCTGGACCGCCCGTCGTCGGGCGTGGTCGAGATGCGGGGCCACGACGTGAGCCGTCTGTCCGACCGACGCCTGTCGGCGTTGCGCTCGGAGTGGATCGGCTTCGTGTTCCAGCAGTTCTTCCTCACCGAGGGCCTACCGGCGGCGGACAACGTGGCGACGGGCCTGACGTACACGGGGGTGCCGCACCGCCAGCGCCGCGGCCTGGCGCTGGCGGCCCTCGACCGGGTGGGCCTGAGCCACCGAGCATGGCACCTCCCATCAGAACTGTCGGGCGGCGAACGCCAACGAGTAGCCATAGCCCGCGCGATAGTGAACGAGCCCGCCCTGATCCTGGCCGACGAGCCGACAGGGAACCTGGACAGCCGCACGGGCGCGGAGATCATGCGCCTACTGCTGGATTTACGAGACAGCGGCGCCACGGTGATCGTGGTAACCCACGACCGCGAGGTGGCGGCGTCCCTCCCGCGCCGGATAGAAGTCCTGGACGGCGTGGTCCGCCTGGACACGGGGCTGGTGCCGCTATGACCAAAGCCCCTGACCTGCGCAAACTCTGCCCGAACCGGCCCTCCCGCGCGGGCAGCCCCCACCCAGTCCCGGGGGGCGGCCCCGGCACCATTCTATCGGCGGTCACTGACGAAATCCCTGGTCAGCGAGGGCTGTGGATAGCTTTCACCCGGCTGGGTCGAGCGAACGGGACTCTCGTTCGGTTGCGAGGGGATCGGCGGCAGATCGAGGGGTTCGTTCGCGGGGAGGTGGGCTGGTGACCACTCTCCTTCCTCGGCTGCGGCGGCTGGGGCCCGGTGACGTCGGTCGGCTTGGGGCGCATGGGATGCGGACCCGGCCCCTGCGCGCGATCCTCTCCGCGCTCGGGATCGGGATCGGGATCGCGGCCATGGTGGCCGTCGTGTCGATTCCGGCCTCCAGTCAGCAGGCGTTGCGGGAGCAGCTCGCGGCCCTGGGGACCAACCTGCTCACCGCGGCGCCCGGGCAGACGATCATGGGGGGCGACGCGTCCCTTCCCATGACCGCCGTTCCGATGGTCGCCAGGATCGGCCCCGTCAACGGCGTTTCCGCCACCGGTGCCGTCGACGCCACCATCCGCCGTACGGACCGGATCGACGAGGGGGAGACGTCCGGCGTCTCCGTCCTCGCCGCGCGTACCGATCTACTCCGCCTCCTGCGGGGCACGCTCCACACGGGAAAGTTTCTCGACAAGGTCACCGAGAACTTCCCGACCGTGGTGCTCGGTTCGGTAGCGGCCACTCGGTTGGGGGTCACTCAAACGGGCACGCAGGTCTGGATGGCCAACCGCTGGTTCACCGTCGTCGGCATCCTTGACGCCATGCCGCTCGCCCCGGAAATCGAGCGGGCCGCGCTCATCGGCTGGCACGCGGCGGAGGCCATCGGGTTCGACGGGCATCCGACCACCGTCTACGTCCGGGCCACCGACGCCGAGGTCGAGAACGTCCGTGCGGTGCTCGGCGCCACCATCAACCCCGCGGCGCCGATGGAGGTGCAGGTCTCCCGGCCGTCCGACGCGCTCGAGGCCAAGCGGCTCACCGAGACCTCGTTCAGCGCGCTCTTCCTCGGGCTCGGCGGCGTCGCCCTGCTGGTCGGCGGCGTCGGCGTCGCGAACACGATGGTGATCTCGGTGCTCGAACGCCGCCGGGAGATCGGGCTGCGACGTGCGCTCGGCGCGTCGAAACGGCAGGTGCGCGGGCAGTTCCTCGCCGAGTCCGTGCTGCTGTCGATGCTCGGCGGCATCGTGGGCGTGCTCGTCGGTGTCGGGGTCACCGCGGGTTACGCGCTCACCCGGGAGTGGCCGGCGGTCTTCCCACCTGTCGCACTACTGGGTGGCGTGGGCGTCGCCGCGGTGGTCGGGGCGCTGGCGGGCGCCTACCCGGCCATGCGCGCGGCTCGCCTGTCACCCACGGAGGCATTGGCATAGCGCCACGCCCGCGCCGGTGGCCGGAGGAAACGGGGCTCCGGCCACCGGCGCAAACACCCGTCAGGTGCGGCGACGACGGAGGAACAGCAGCGCGCCGACACCGCCGCCGACCAGCACGAGGCCGATCACGATCGGCCACAACACCGAGGCGCCCGTCGCCGCCAGGCCGCCCTGCGGCACCGGCGCGGCGGTGGCCGGCGGGACGGTCGTGGTGGACGGAACCGTCGTCGTCCAGCTGCCACCCGCGGACGCCGTCAACGTCGTCTTCGCGGCCGCCGCCACGATCAGCGACTGGGTCGGGTTCCTGGCGTAGTTCTCGCCGACGAACAACCGGCCGGTGTCCACGTCCGCCGACGCGGTCACCTCGAACGTGCCGTCGCCGTCGGCCGCGCCGGCCGGCACGTCCAGGAACAGCTCGGTGCCGTCCTTGATCGCGGCGGGCGCGACGTCGTTGCCGGCCGCGTCGGTGACCCGGACGCCGTCCGGCAGGTTGGCCGTCAGCTGCTCGACCGTGGCGTTCGTGCCGACGGTGAACGGGCCGATCCGCGTGCCGGCCGCGCCGTCCTTGTCCTCCGGCGTGATCGACAGCGTCGGGATCGGCGCCTCACCGATGCCCGTGTTCGCCGGGCCGGTCAGGTAGTCGTAGAGGGCCAGCGCGTCCGCGGCGTCGTCCTGGTCCGACGCGTCACCCGAAAGTGGGTCATCCCGGTCGAGGTCGACGCCGTCGCTGTAGTGCCAGACCGCGGCCTGCGTGGCGGCGATGGCCTCGAGGACGTCGATGCCGTCGTGCAGCGGGACGGACAGCTGAGCGGCCACGTCCGCCAGGCTCTTGCCCGGGTAACCGTGGTGCAGCACCCAGTTGATCTCCGCGCGGTTCTTGTGGAACGGCGACTTCGGGTCCGGGTAGTCGTCCCACGGCCGCTCGACCATGTCGTGCTCGTCGTCGATGCCCGTGTAGATCTCGACGCAGTACACGCCGAGCTTGGTGCCGTCGGACAGCGTGAAGCCGAGCAGGTTCGTCGGCAGGGTGGCCAGCCAGCTGTCGCCGACATTGACCTGGTGACCGACGACGTTCCCGTCGGGGTCGACCCGGCCGGTGACCGGATCGGCGGCGGCGGGCGCGACGGCCGCCATGAGCAACGCGCCCGTGAGGGCCGCACCGGCGCGGACGAACCTGGACATGACTCTCCCTCTTGGGCCAGTCCCCGACGGCAGGTCCAGCACAATACATAGCGCGTCCACAACACTCGAAAGTGGACGCGCCGATTGCCCGATCGCGCTCTCGACCCGAAGCGTCTCAACGACTTTCAGTCACCGGGCCGCCCGCCGCTGACCTCCCCCGGCGTCCTGAAAGGCGCGTTCGAGACATCGCCGATGCCCTGAAAGGCGCGTTCAGGACGCTCAACGACCCGAACGCGCCTTTCAGGGCATGGCGGATGTCCTCAACGCGCCTTTCAGGGCGAGTCGCCGGGGCGCCAGCCGCCCGCGTCCACGCCGCCCGGGATGGGGGCCTTCGGGTCGTACGGGGTGCGGGTGAAGATGAACGTCGCCAGGTCGAGGTGGCTCACCGTGCCGTCCGGGTGGTGGTGGAGACGCAACGTCTCGCCCGCGTAGTAGCCGTCCAGGCCGATCCACTCGTTCTCCCCGGTCGGCCGGAACCGCGAACCCCGGCTGCCGCTGGCCGTCGGGCGCAGGTCGAGCCAGCCGGCGGGCAGCAGCCGCACCGCGAACGGCATCGGGCCCCAGAACCACTGGCCCGTCAGCGACAGCAGGTCCGCCGACACGTCCGTCAGCGGGCGCCACTCGGCGGGCAGGGCCGGCTCGTAGTCGTCCACCAGCTTCAGCATGTCGACCGACAGCGAGTGCACGCCCACCCCGGAGGTGGCGTTGGCCATGGCCAGCGCGCCCGTCGTCGTCGCCGGGTCGACCACCACGGTGGCCAGGAAGCCCGGCATCGAGCCGCCGTGGCCGGCCAGCCGCCGGCCCGAGTCCCGCCACGCCTGCAGGCCCAGGCCGTAACCGCCGGTCCAGGCGGCGCCGTCCTCGACGGTGACCGGGGTGCGCATCTCCTCGACGGTGTCCGGGTGCAGCACGGTCCCCGAGTCGCCGGCGATGAACCGGACCCAGCGGGCCATGTCGTTCGCGGTCGACCACAGCTGGCCGGCCGGGGCCATCGCGCCCGAGTCCGGTGTCGGCTCCGGCAGCAGCACGTCGGCGTACGGGTGCACGGCCCAGCCCAGTGCGTGCGGCGCGGCGGGCATCGGCGTCGTGCGGTCCATCCCGAGCGGCGCCAGGATCTCCGTGTTCAGCGCGTCCAGCCACGACGAGCCGCGCAGCTCCGCCACCAGCTGCCCCAGCACGCCGTAGCCCGGGTTCGAGTAGTGGAACCGGGCGCCGGCGCGGTGCTTGAGCACGTCCTCGTCCATGTGGTCGAGCAGGTCCGGCCAGTCGCCGCCGGGTGCGCGCTCCCACCAGACGCCCGGCGACTCGGACGTGAGACCGCCGGTGTGCGACAGCAGCTGCGCGATGGTCAGATGACCGAAGGACGTGCCGGGCATGTGCTTGTCGAGTTCGTCGTTCAGGTCGAGGCGGCCCTCGTCCCGCAGCCGCATCACCAGCACCGCGACGAACGTCTTGGTGATCGACCCGATGCGGTACTGGGTGTCCGCCGTCGGCGCCGCGCCGTCTACCTGACCGCGCGCACCGGTCCACAGCACGTCACCGCCGCGCACGACGGCTGCGACGAGTGACGGCGCTCGGCCTTCCGCCTGCTCGGTGGCGACTCGACGGAGCAGGGCGAACTCGGTGGTTTGGAGCATGGCCGCATTCTTACCGGAGAATCCCGGTGATCGCGCTACGTTATCGCCGTTACCAGTTGCCGGGTCACGGCAGCAGCCCCAACGCCATCGCCGTCGTCACCGCGGCGGTCCGGTCGGACACGCCGAGCTTGCCGAACGCACGCAGCAGGTGGGTCTTCACGGTCGCCTCCGAGATGTGCAGGGCGCGCCCGATGTCCGCATTCGTCAGACCTTTCGCGACCAATGCGAGCACCTCGACCTCCCGCCCGGACAGCGACTGCGTGACCGGCCGGCGCACCTGGTTGACCAGCCGGCCCGCCACCGACGGCGCGAGGACGGTCTCCCCGCGAGCCGCCGCGCGGATGGCGCCCGCGAGGTCCGCACGGGACGCGTCCTTCAGCAGGTAGCCGGACGCGCCGGCCTCGACCGCGCGGAGGATGTCCGCGTCCGTCTCGTACGTGGTCAGCACGACGACCCGCGTGCGCGGGTTGTCCGCGAGGATCCGCTCGGTCGCGCCGACGCCGTCGAGGTCACGCATCCGCAGGTCCATCAGGATCACGTCCGTCTCCGTGACCCGCGCCTGGGCGACCGCCTCCTCGCCGGAACCGGCCTCGCCGACGACCGTCAGGTCCGGCTCGGCCTCCAGCATCCCCCGCAACCCTTCCCGGACCACTGGGTGGTCATCGACCAGCATCACCCGGATCACGCCGCTCACGACCTCTCCTCGCAGGCTCCGAGATGTCGTTCGTCGGCGCGGCGTTCATGGTTCGCTCCGCAAGCTCCGCTCACCGAGGCACCTCCAACTCGACAGTCGTGCCGCCATCTCCACTGTGGACGACCAACCGTCCACCCACCTCCGCGGCCCGGTTCCGCATGCCCCGCAAGCCGAAGCCGTCCACCGGGTGGTCGGGGGCGAATCCGGCGCCGTTGTCGGCGACCCGCATCGACGCGCAGTTCTCGTTGACCCGCAACGTGATCGTCACCTCGGTCGCCCCGGAATGCTTGCGCACGTTGGTGAGCGACTCCTGCACCATGCGCAGCAGCACCACCTCCAGCACGGTCGGCAGCGCCACGCTGTCCCCTTCGGCACGGTAGGTCACGCTGATCGGGGTCTCCTCGGCGAACCGCTCCAGCTGCCGGCGGATCGCCTGGTCCAGCGAACCGGTGCCGAGCGCGGACGGCGTGAGCCCCGCGACCAGCGCGCGCGCCTCGGTCAGGTTCTCCCGCGCGGTCCGCGCCGCGAGCGTGAGGTGCTTGCGGGCCCTCTCGGTGTCCCGGTCCAGTTCGGACTCCGCGGCCTGTACGAGGGTGACCAGGCTGGTGAAGCCCTGCGCGAGCGTGTCGTGGATCTCCGCCGCGAGCCGGGCCCGCTCCGCCGCCACCCCGGCCTCGCGGGAGAGCCGGCCGACCTCCTCCCGGCTCTCCTCCAACTCCTTGATCAACTCCGCCCGTTCCTGGCTCTGCGCCACGATCCGGGTGATCCACGTGCCGAGCAGGATCGCGAACGTGATGGTGAACAGCGTGCCGGGGAAGAACTGCAGGAGCATCGCCCGCACGCCGTCCTGGGCCAGCGCGGCCAGCACCGGCAGCAGGTTCGCCGGGAGCACGACGAAGATCGCTTCTCGCAGGCAGAGCGACATGAACGCGAGCGGGCACACCGCGAACAACGCGAACGAGGTGGCCGGCTGGAAGAACACGCCGACGACCAGCAGGGCCAAGATCGACAGCATGAAGACGCGGCCCTGCCACATCGGCGGGTCGACGTCGGCAGAGATGACGCGCCGGCCGAACGTGACGTACAGGACGGCCATCGCCAGGACCGCGCCGGTCGACACCACGTGGTTCACCGCGGGCACGTCGTCCTCGGCGAGCAACAGCAGCGGCACCGCGACGAAGCCGACCCCGAAGTAGACGTCCCACAGCCAGAACCAGCGCCGCCAGGCGTCGGACCTCAGCCCGCCCGCCTGTTCGTCCAGCGGAATGTCAGCAGGCACAGCACCAGTCCCAGCACGCACCAGCCGCCCAGCACCAGCGCCGTCTTCCCGAGCTCCCATGATCCGGCCGCCTCCCTCACCATAATGCTGTCCGGTAGGAACACCGAGCGGAAGCCCTGGGCCGCCCACTTGATCGGGAACAGCGCGCCGATGTCACGCATCCACTCCGGCAGACCGCTGATCGGGATGTACACACCGGACATGAACTGCAGTGCGATGTAGGGCAGGTTCACGACCGCGGCGGCGCTCTGCGCGGACCTCGCGATCGCGCTGATGGCGATGCCGAGCAGTGAGCAGGAGGCGATGCTCAGCACGGCCACCCAGGCGAACGTGAACCACCTCCCCGCGTCGGCCGGCAGCGACACGTCGAACATGAGCATGCCGACCGCCAGCAGGACGACCGCCTCGGCGGCACTGGCCACCGCCACGAGGACGACCTTGCCGACGAAGTACGCGGACGCGGGGATCGGCGTGCCACGTAAGCGTTTCAGCGTGCCGTCCTCCCGATCGAGGGCGACGCTGATGCCGAGGTTGACGAACGACGTCGACACGATCCCCGCGGCGATCATGCTGGCCGCGAACACCTGGCCGACGCGGACGCCCGGACCGTAGCTGTCGTCGAAGATCGAGCCGAGCAGCACGAGGATGATCGCCGGGAAGGTGAAGGTGAAGACCACCTGTTCCCGCTGGCGGAAGAACTGCCTGACCTCGACCCCGCCCCTGGCGAGGCCGAGCCGGAGCGTCGAGGGCAACGCGGTGGACGGCAGGGTCGCGGTGGTCATCGGCGCTCTCCGATCAGTTCCAGGTAGGTGTCCTCCAGGCTCGGCCGCGTCACGGTCAGTTCGGGCAGCTCACGGCCCTGCGACAGCTCGGCGATCAACGCGGTGGGAGTGTCGGTGAGCCGGCTTTCCGGGCCGCGCGGGCCGAGCCAGCTCACCGTGGCCTTCGCCGTGGAGCGGCCGCCGAGCGTCGCCGGCGTGCCCGCCGCGACGATGTGCCCGCCCGCGATGACCGCGACCCGGTCGGCGAGCGCCTCGGCCTCGTCGAGGTAGTGCGTGGTCAGCAGGATCGTCGTGCCGCCCGCGGCCAGGCTCCTGATCAGCTCCCAGAACTGCCGCCGTGCCTCGGGGTCGAAGCCGGTCGTCGGCTCGTCGAGGAACACCAGCTCCGGCTGGCCGATCACGCCGAGCGCCACGTCGAGGCGGCGGCGCTGACCCCCGGACAGCGCCTTCACCCGGGTGCCGGCCTTGGCGGTCAGCCCGACCTGCTCGATGACGTCGTCGGGGTCGGCCGGGTTCGGGTAGTAACCCGCGTAGTGCCGGACGCTCTCCCGCACGGTCAGCTCGGCGGCGTCATTTGCCGTCTGCAACACGATGCCGAGCCGCGCGCGCCACGCCCGCCCGGCCGAGCCGGGGTCCACGCCGAGGACGGACACCTCACCGGCGTCGCGGCGGCGGTGCCCCTCGAGGATCTCGACGGTCGTGGTCTTGCCGGCCCCGTTCGGGCCGAGCAGGGCGAACACCTCGCCCTGCCGGATGTCGAGGTCCACGCCGTCGACGGCGGCGACCCCCTTGTAGGACTTGCGAAGTCCGCGAACCTGTATTGCGGTCATGCGGAAATCGTGTCGCCGCGAGGGGCCTCGCAGGGACGTCCGCGCGACTGAATCCCGCTGTCAACCGAACGACTGACAGAGGCGGACTAGTAGTGGTTGACCGACTCCCAGCCCTCGACCTCGTTCGGCGTGCGCGGGCCGGGGCCGACGTACTTCGCCGACGGCCGCACCAGGCGTCCGGTCCGCTTCTGCTCCATGATGTGCGCGCACCAGCCGGCGGTGCGGGCACAGGTGAACATCGCCGGCATCATGTGCGGCGGGACCTTCGCGAAGTCCAGGATGACCGCTGCCCAGAACTCGACGTTCGTCTCGATCGCGCGGTCCGGGCGGCGTTCCCGCAGCTCGGTAAGCGCGGCCTGCTCCAGCTCGGCGGCCACCTCGTACCGGGCCGCGCCCAGCTCCTTGCAGGTGCGGCGGAGCACTCGGGCCCGCGGGTCCTCCGCGCGGTAGACGCGGTGGCCGAAGCCCATCAGCCGGTCACCGCGGTCGAGGATGTTCGCCACGACCTTGCGGGCGTCGCCGACGTTCTCGACCTCCTCGATCATCGGCAGCACACGCGCGGGGGCGCCGCCGTGCAGCGGGCCGGACATCGCGCCGATCGCGCCGGACATCGAGGCCGCGACGTCCGCGCCGGTGGACGCGATGACACGGGCGGTGAACGTGGAGGCATTGAGGCCGTGCTCGGCGGCCGACACCCAGTACGCGTCGACGGCCCGCACGTGGTCCGGGTCCGGCTCGCCGCGCCAACGCGTCATGAACCGTTCGGTGATGGTCGAGCACTCGTCGATCCGCTTCTGCGGCACCGCCGGCCGGCCGATGCCGCGGGCGGACTGGGCGACGTAGGACAGCGCCATCACCGACGCCCGCGCGAGCTGCTCGCGTGCCTCGGCGTCGCTGATGTCCAGCAGCGGCTTGTAGTCCCAGATCGGGGCGAGCATGGCGAGCGCGGCCTGCACGTCCACCCGGACGTCGCCGGTGTGCACCGGGATGGGGAACGGCTCGGCCGGCGGCAGACCCTGGCCGAACTTGCCGTCCACGAGGAGTGCCCAGACGTCGCCGAACGTGACTTTGCCGGCGAGATCCTCAATGTTCACTCCCCGGTAACGCAATGCACCGCCGTCGCGGTCGGGTTCGGCGATCTCGGTGCGGAAGGCGACCACGCCTTCCAGGCCCGGGCGGAAGCCGTCATCGGGCTCGGCCGCCGCGGGAGTGTCCTTCTGCCGCACCGCGCTGTGCATGGTTTTACCAGCCTCTCGCCAGTCCCCGAACGTCCTCACGCGGCACTCGACCGGGATCCCCAGGCCGCGCGGTCAATCAACCTTCCTCCCCTTTCTACCGCTGTGGCAATTGTCCCGAGCGGTGGTTTCGGTCACGATTTAGGAGAACGATTCAGATCCTCCGCGTAACGCGCGTGTTTCCTACGGCGGTCCCCGGGGTGTTCTGGTGGTAGACACCATCCATGCACCTGAGCCCCCAGGAACGCGACAAGCTGCTGGTTCTCTACGCGGCGGATGTCGCGCGGCGCCGGCTCGAGCGCGGCGTGCTGCTGAACCACCCGGAAGCAGTGGCGCTGATCACCGAACACGTGATCGAGGGCGCGCGTGACGGTCGTGCCGTGAGTGAGCTGATGGACAGCGGTCGTTCCGTGCTGGCGCGAGCGCAGGTCATGCCGGGCGTTCCCGAGATGATCGACTCCGTTCAGGTGGAGGCCACGTTCCCGGACGGCACCAAGCTGGTGACCGTCCACAGCCCGATCGTGTGAGGAGAGCTCGTTGATTCCTGGCGAGATCCTGCCGGCCGCCGAGCCGGTCGAGCTGAACCCGGGGCGGCCACGCGTGTCGCTCGTCGTGCGGAACACAGGGGACCGGCCGGTGCAGGTCGGTTCCCACTACCACTTCGCGGCCACGAACCCGGCGCTGGAGTTCGACCGCGCTGTCGCGGATGGACACCGGCTCGACATACCGGCGGGCACGTCGGTGCGGTTCGAACCCGGTGTGGAGCGCGAGGTTTCGCTGGTGCCGCTGGCCGGTCGCCGTGTCGTGCCGGGGTTGCGATGAGCGCCGTCGACCGGGCGCGGTACGCGTCGCTGCTGGGACCGACGGTCGGGGACCGCATCCGCCTCGCCGACACCGACCTGCTGATCGAGGTGACCGAGGACCGCGCCATGGGACCGTCCGGTTCCGGCGACGAGGTCATCTTCGGCGGTGGCAAGGTGATCCGCGAGTCGATGGGCCAGTCGCTGGTGACCCGGGCCGAGGGCGCGCCGGACCTGGTGATCACGGGCGTGGTCGTGCTGGACCACTGGGGTGTGGTGAAGGCGGACGTCGGCGTGCGGGACGGCCGGATCGTCGGCATCGGCAAGGCGGGCAACCCGGACACGATGGACGGGGTGGACCCCGCGCTGGTGATCGGTCCGTCCACTGAGGTCATCGGCGGCAACGGCAAGATCCTGACGGCGGGCGGCGTGGACTGCCACGTCCACTTCATCTGTCCACAGTTGACCGAGACGGCCCTGGCGTCCGGGGTGACCACCCTGATCGGCGGCGGCATCGGGCCGGCGGACAGCAGCAAGGCCACCACGGTCACCTCGGGCGCGTGGAACCTGCGGCGCATGCTCCAGGCCATGGACGGCCAGCCGGTGAACGTCCTCCTGCTGGGCAAGGGGAACACGGTGTCCCTGGACGGGCTCCGGGAGCAGGTTCTTGCCGGTGCGGGTGGTTTCAAGCTGCACGAGGACTGGGGCACGACACCCGCCGCGATCGACGCGTGCCTGCGGATCGCCGACGAGACGGGCGTGCAGGCGGCGATCCACACGGACACGCTGAACGAGTCCGGTTTCGTCGAGTCGACGGTGGCGGCCATCGCGGGCCGGTCGATCAACGCGTACCACACGGAAGGCGCCGGCGGCGGGCACGCGCCGGACATCATCACGGTGGTCGGCCTGCCGAACATCCTGCCGTCGTCGACGAACCCGACGCGCCCGCACACGGTGAACACCATCGACGAGCACCTCGACATGCTGATGGTGTGCCACCACCTCAACCCGTCCGTGCCGGAGGACCTGGCGTTCGCGGAGAGCCGGATCCGCCCCACGACGATCGCGGCGGAGGACGTGCTGCACGACATCGGCGCCATCTCGATGATCGGCTCGGACTCCCAGGCCATGGGGCGCATCGGCGAAGTGGTCATTCGCACGTGGCAGACGGCGCACGTGATGAAGCGCCGTCGCGGTGCCCTGCCCGGAGACACTCATGCCGACAACACGCGGGCCCGCCGTTACGTGGCGAAGTACACGATCAACCCGGCCATCGCGCACGGGATGGCCCACGAGATCGGCTCGGTGGAGGTCGGCAAGCTGGCGGACCTGGTGCTGTGGGAGCCCAGGTTCTTCGGCGTGAAGCCGACGCTGGTGCTGAAGGGCGGCTTCATCGCCTGGGCCGCGATGGGTGACGCGAACGCGTCCATCCCCACGCCGCAGCCCGTGCTGGCGCGGCCCATGTTCGGTGCCGCGCCGCGGGTGGCGGCCGCGTCGAGCCTGCACTTCGTCGCGCCGTCGGCGGTGGACCTGGACCTCGGCACGTCGACCCCGCTCGTACCGCTTTCGAACTCCCGGGCGGTGACGAAGGCCGACATGGTGAACAACTCGGACCTGCCCCACGTGACGGTGGACCCGGACAGCTTCGCCGTGCACGTCAACGGCGAGCTGATCGAACCGGCGCCGGTGACGGAACTGCCGATGGCCCAACGGTACTTCCTGGTCTGATGAACGTGATGGCGTTGCTGCTGGCCGACTCCCGCTTCCCGGGCGGCGGCCACGTGCACTCGGGCGGCCTGGAGGAGGCGGCGTCCCGAGGCCTGGTGCGGACGGAGGACGACCTGCCGGCGTTCCTCCGCAACCGCCTGCGGACGGCGGGTGCCCTGGCGGCCACCTTCGCGGCGGCCGCGGCGGTGGAGAACCCGGACTGGTCCACACTGGACGCGGAACTGGATGCCCGCACCCCCTCGGCGGCGCAACGCGCCGCCTCCCGCGCGCAGGGCAAGGCAACGGCCCGCGCCGCCCGCGCCATGGCCACCCGCCCTGAAGGACCCCTTCAGGACGTTCAACGTCTCGAAGGGGTCCTTCAGGGCATTGGGCGCCGGCCGCACCACGCCGTCGTTCTCGGCGGCCTTGTCGGTGTGGGTGGCGGGGCGCCCGCCGATGCCGCGGCCGCCGCCGCATATCTCGCCATCTCCGGGCCGGCCAGCGCCGCCGTCCGGCTCCTCGGGCTGGATCCCTTGCGGGTCAACGCCATCGTGGCCGGGCTCGCCGGCGAGGTCGAGGCCGTCGCGCGCGAAGCCGCTGTCACCGCGCACCTGGACCCCGCCGAACTGCCCGCGCCCGGGTCGCCCGGGCTCGACCTCCTCGCCGAGGAACACGACCGTCACCACCGGGAAGAGGTGCGTCTCTTTGTCAGCTGACCACGACCACGAGCACCCCATCAACTTCGACCCCACCGTGCCCGAGCCCGATCCGCACCCGTCGCCGGCCGGCGGCGACCGCCCGGTGCGGATCGGCATCGGCGGGCCCGTCGGCAGTGGCAAGACGGCGCTCGTCGCCGCGTTGTGCCGGGCACTCGGCGCGGAGGTCGAGCTCGCCGTCGTCACCAACGACATCTACACGACCGAGGACGCCGACTTCCTCCGTCGCGCGGGGGTCCTCGACCCGAGCCGCATCGAGGCCGTCCAGACGGGGTGCTGCCCGCACACCGCGATCCGCGACGACATCACCGCCAACCTCGACGCCGTCGACGTGCTCGCCGAGCGGTTTCCCGCGCTGCGCCTGGTGATCATCGAGAGCGGCGGCGACAATCTCACGGCCGTGTTCAGCCGGGGCCTCGTCGACCGGCAGATCTTCGTCGTGGATGTGGCCGGCGGGGACAAGGTGCCACGCAAGGGCGGGCCCGGCGTGACCACCGCCGATCTGCTCGTCATCAACAAGACCGACCTGGCCCCGCTGGTCGGCGCCGACCTGACGGTCATGTCCGGCGACGCGCATCGCGTCCGCGGCGGGCTGCCCGTCATCCAGCAGTCCCTCGTGGACACGCCGGACGCGCCGGAGGTCGCCGACTGGGTGCGGAAACAGCTGGTGTGAGCGGAGCTTGCGGAGCGAACCATGGACACCACGCCGACGAACGGCGTCACCGAGCCTGCGAGGGGACGGCGCGAGCGGCGTGAAGGCACACGCACAGCTGGCGGTCGAGCGCGACGCGGCCGGGCGCTCCGTGGTCCGCACGCTGCGCTCGGCTGCCCCGCTGACGCTGATCCCCGTGCGCGGCGCGCCGGTCGTGCACCTGGTCAACTCCGCCGCGAGCCCACTCGGCGGCGACGAGCTGACCCTGACCGTCCGCGTCGGACCGCACGCGTGCCTCACGCTGACCGGCATCGCCGCCGCGGTCGCGCTTCCCGGTCCACACGGGGAGAGGAGCCGCAGCACCGTCCACATCGAACTGGATGAGGGGGCGACCGTCACCTACCTGCCCGAGCCGACGGTGATCACGCGCCGCGCCCGCCACGAGTCGGTCCTCACCGCCACACTCGCGGAAGGCGCTCACCTCCACACCCGGGAGACGGTCGTCCTGGGGCGGGCCGGCGAGGCACCCGGCGAGCTGACGACCGCACTGCACGTCACCCGCGCCGGCCGTCCCGTGCTCCGGCAGAGCCTCACGGTCACCAGCGAAATGCTGATGGGCAAACGGGTCCTCGCCACCGAACTGTCCACGAGCGACGACCGGGACACGGCGAGTGGCGAGTGGTGGTCGCGAACCCGCCTGGCCGCCGGCGGCACGCTCACCACCGCCCTGGCCGACGACGCGGTGACGGCCCTACGCGAGCTTGCTGCCCCGGCGCTTCTCGGCACGGGACAGTAGCTCCCACGGCAACAACACCAGCTCGTCCCGATCCGCCGCCAGGTAAGCGAGGTGGAGGTTGCGGCCGCAGAGCAGCCAGTGCGCGACGTCGACCTCCAGCAGTCGCACGTCCGCCCCGCGGAACACCCCGTCCACCCAGCCCAGGTAGCCGCCGCCGATGAGCCGCCGAACCCGCCGCGGCCGCGCCTCGGGCAGCACGCTGACGACCACGTGCACGTCCGGGAACCGCCGCCCGGCACCGTCAAATGCCGACGCGACGAACGACACCGCGGGTTCGGCGGTCAGCCACGCCCACCCGGGCCGCCGGGTGAGCGCCAGCCCGCTGCTCCTCGCCAGGTGGACGGGGATGGTGCGCCGAACCCAGGAGTTGACCTCGGGCAGCCAGGTCACGGCGACGACCCGCCGCCCACCCGCCGCCTCGAGCGTGTAGGTCGTCATGCGGCGCAACACGTCCGGCGCGACCTGGCCTTCGTCCTCGAGCCGGAGCGCGAGCGCGTGGGCGAGCATCTCGGTCGGGTCGGCCGCCGGGTAGGTCGTGATCCGCACCCCGACCAGGTCGACGCCGGCCTCCCGCTCGACGACCCGGACGATCTCGGCGAGCTCGCCGGTCTCCGGCTCGCCGCCCTGGTAGAGGATGAACACCCGCTCCGCAGTCACCCGCGGAGCGGACCACGTCGCGGTGGGGACCGGTCCCTAACGCGCGCGCCGCACGTGGTCGACGTAGTCGTCTTCCGTCAACTTACTGACGTCCACCGTGATCGTGGCGGGCTCGGACAGAGTGATGAGGCCGGTTGCCTTCTCCGTGACCTCGTACTCGGGACCGACCAACGTCAGTGTCGTGAGGCTCGCCGGCGGCGTGAGGTCGATGACCCAGTAGTACGGGATACCTGCCCCGGCGTACTCGACTGCCTTCAGGATCCGGTCGAGCCTTCCCGTGCCAGGGGAGATGATCTCGACGGCCAGTAGCACCTCACTCGCGTCGACGTGCGGTTCATCGCTTCGGCAGACGCTCTTGCTCATGACCGCGACGTCGGGGGCGCGCACCGTCGGAGGGAACGAGGCGTCGATGACGACCTCGCTGTCCTGGGTGGCGCCAAGAGTGGAAGGCAACTGGAGGTTGAGGGCCACCATCAGGTTGGCCCGCGCGACCTGGTGGTGGGGAGTCGGCGGAGGCGGCGCCCACACGACGCCATCGGCCAGCTCATAGTGGCCGAAAGAGTCCAGGGGCAGCTCGTCCCATTCCGCCAATGACAGAAGGTGATCGGGCCACGTCGGAGCGTTCATGGTGGCCACGGTAAGTCATCGTCGCAGGTCACGCTTCCTTGACCCAGTTGGACGAATGTGGGTTGTCAGCTTTTTCTTTTCAGATGGTGATCACTGGGAGGGGTCCGGTGCGTGACCGGAGCGTATGGGGTGTACAACGGTTCGCCTGTAGATGGTCAACTGGGCGGTGAGCACTCATGGGAGGATTCCCGTCGACCATGTCAGACCACTTACCACTGCACTGGTAATTACCAATTTCAGAATTTGCCGGACCTGTTTTGACAAGGGCCAAGGAGAGGTCGATGGCTCAGGGCGCGGGCGCGCACAGCCGGATGTACCGAGGGGTGGACACCGAGCAGCGTCGTGCCGAGCGGCGGGAACGGCTCCTCGAGGCCGCGCTGGACGAGTTCACCAGCCGCGGCTATCACAAGACGAAGATCGCCGATCTGTGCGCGAAGGCCGGCGTTTCCACCAGGAATTTCTACGAGAAGTTCGCGAGCAAGGAAGCGCTGCTCCTGGAACTGCACGCGCACATCAACACTGTCGCCATGAAGCGCATGCGTCCGGTCCTCGACTCTCTCGCTGATGCGGATGCACTAACGCGAATCACCACTTTGGTGGATGCCTTCGTCGAAGCCGTCACGTCCGACCCGCGTTTTCCGCGATTGAACTACGTAGAGGCCCCCGGAATATCGCAGGCGATGGAGCGCCAGCACCTGGACTGGTTCCAGCGCTACGTCGACTTCATCACCGCGGAGTGTGACCGGGCGGCCGCGGCCGGCCTGGCTCCGGTGCGTGACTACCGGCTGACGGCCATCGCGCTCGTCGGGGCCATCACCGGGCTCGTGCGGGAGTGGCAGGCGACCAACCCGCCCCTGCCCGTGGAGGAAGTGACCACCGAGATCCGCGAGATCTGCCTCGCGGCGATCACCCGTCCGGCCTAGCGTCCTGCGAACAGCGTGTTTCCAGATCGATTCAAGTGTGGGTCGTCACCCGGCGCGCGGTTTCCTTCGGACCGGTTCCACCCGTACTGTCGAAACGTGAGGTAATCCCTACGCGTCGAGGAGACCAAGGATGGCGGACGCCGACATTGCCACGCCCGACATCGCCCTCGCTTTGCCGACGATGCGGGTGTCCTATGAAGAGGGGACGCTGAGCGAGAGCGAGCTGGGCGGCACCTGGCACGAGCAGCTCCAGAAGTGGCTGGACGACGCCATCCGGGCAGGCGCGCCCGAGCCGAACGCCATGGTCCTGGCCACCGCCAACGCGGAGGGCATCCCGGCGTCACGCACCGTGCTCATGAAGGGCCTCGACGAGCGCGGCGTCGTCTTCTTCACCAACTACACGTCCGCCAAGAGCCACGACCTGATGGCCACGCGCTTCGCCTCCGCGACGTTCCCCTGGTACACGCTGCACCGCCAGGCGACGGTCCGCGGCACGGTCGAGAAGGTCAGTCAGGCCGAGACCAGGACCTACTGGGCCTCCCGCCCCCGCGGCTCGCAGCTCGGCGCGTGGGCCTCCCCGCAGTCCGCCGTCGTGCGGGACCGGACGGTGCTGGAGAACGCGCTGGCCAACGTCCAGCGCCGCTTCGCCGACGCCGACGAGGTGCCGGTACCCCCGCACTGGGGTGGCTGGCGCATCCGGCCCGAGGTCGTCGAGTTCTGGCAGGGCCGCATGGACCGCATGCACGACCGCCTCCGCTTCAAGCAAACCCGCGACGGCTGGACCGTCGAGCGCGTCGGCCCCTGACCTACTGCCATGAAAGGCGCTTTCAGGACGTTCAGCGTCCCGAAAGCGCCTTTCATGGCGTTCGGGGGAGCGGCGGAACTCACATGACCAGAGGTCGTTAGCGGGCCTAAGCTCTTCTGTGTGGGGGTTGCCGCAGGTAAACGGATCAGGGTCGCGATCGACACCAGGCCGTTGCGGATTCCCAGCTACCGGCGGCTCTGGATCTCCACCGCCATCACCGCCGTCGGGTCGCAGCTCACGACCGTCGCGGTGCCGAAGCAGGTGTTCGACCTCACCGGGTCGTCGGGTTACGTGGGGCTCGCGGGCGCGTTCGGGCTCGTCCCGCTGCTGATCTTCGGGCTCTGGGGCGGCGCGCTGGCCGACGCCTTCGACCGGCGCACGGTCATCCTCGTCACCAACGTCGGGATCGCCGCGACGTCCGCGCTCTTCTGGCTGCTCGCCGTCGTCGGGACGAACGTCTGGGTCGTGCTCGGCCTGTTCGCCGTCCAGCAGGCCTTCGTCGCGATCAACCTGCCCACGCGGACCGCCGCGGTCGCGCGGCTCGTGCCCACCGAGCTGATCGCGCCCGCGACCGCGCTCTCCGCCACCGTCGGCTCCTTCGGCATGGTCTTCGGGCCGCTCATGGCCGGTGCGCTCATGCCGCTCGCCGGGCTGCCCGTCCTCTACCTGATCGACTCGGTCGCGCTCGTGGTCGCCATCGTCCTGCTCGCCGGGCTGCCCCGCATGAACCCGCTCGACGGGGTCAAGCGAAAGGCGGGCATCAAGGACATCGCGGACGGGTTCCGGTACGTCGCCGCGAAGAACGTCCTGTTGGCAAGTTTCCTACTGGACATCATCGCCATGGTCGCCGGCATGCCCCGCGCCCTCTTCCCCGAGATGGCCGAGCGCACCTTCGGCGACCCGCACGGCGGCGGCCTGGCGCTCGGCTGGCTCTACGCGGCCATCCCCATCGGCGCCCTGCTCTTCGGCCTGTTCTCCGGCTGGCTCTCGCACATCAGTCGCCACGGCGTCGGCGTCACCGCGGCGGTCACCGTCTGGGGGCTGGCCGTCGTCGGGTTCGGCCTCTCGCCGTACCTCTGGCTCGCGGTCACCTTCCTCGTGATCGCCGGCGCGGCGGACATGGTCAGCATGGTCTACCGCAGCGCCATCCTCCAGATCGCCGCCACCGACGAGATGCGTGGCCGCATGCAGGGCGTCTTCACCGTCGTGGTCGTGGGCGGGCCACGCATCGCCGACCTCGCGCACGGCTGGGCGGCGGCCGGTGTCGGCACGGCCGCTGCGGCCACCGGCGGCGGCGTGCTCGTCGTGCTCCTCACCGCGGTCGCCGTGGTCTGCCTGCCGGCGTTCTGGCGTTACCGGGCCACCACCGGATAGTTAGTGAAGCAGTAACCCGGACATCTGGTGTTAACCACCAAGATCCGGCATATTCAGATGACATGGTGACCGAGAGCACACAGGAGACGACAGAACTGAAGCGGGTCATGGGCCCGCGGCTGCTGTACTTCTTCGTCATCGGAGACGTCCTGGGCACCGGGATCTACGCGCTGACCGGCAGTGTCGCCGGCAAGGTCGGCGGCGCGCTCTGGCTGCCGTTCCTCATCGCGTTCGTGGTGGCGTTCCTGACCGCGTTCAGCTACCTGGAGCTGGTCGGCAAGTACCCGAGAGCCGCCGGTGCCGCGCTCTACACCAACCGCGCCTTCCGAAAGCCGTTCCTGACCTTCCTGGTCGCGTTCGCGGTCATGTCCTCCGGCATCACCTCGGCCTCGGCCGCCGCGCGGGCGTTCGCCGGGACCTACCTGCCCGCCGCGTTCGACATCGAGCTGCCCGAGCCGGTCATCGTCACGGTCGCGGTGCTGTTCATCGTGCTGCTGGCCGCGGTCAACTTCATCGGCGTGTCCCACTCGGTGAAGGCGAACGTGGTGCTCACGTGCATCGAGCTGTCCGGCCTGGCGATCATCATCGGCGTCGGCATCTACGCGGTCGGGGGCGGCAAGGGCGAGGGAAGCCGGCTCGTCGAGATCAACACCGCGGACACCAACTGGCTGCTCGCGATCACCGCGGCCAGCTCGCTCGCGTTCTTCGCCATGGTCGGGTTCGAGGACTCGGTCAACATGGCCGAGGAGTGCCGCGAGCCGCAGCGGATCTTCCCGAAGGCGCTGCTGTCCGGCCTCGCCACCGCCGCGCTGATCTACGTCCTGGTCGCGATCACGTCGTCGCTGCTCATCGCCGCGGACGACCTCGCGGCCGCCGAGTCCAACGCGTTGCTCGAGGTGATCGGTGTCGGCGCACCGGGCTTCCCGCGGTGGATCTTCGAGTGGATCGGTGTGTTCGCGGTCATCAACTCCGCGCTGATCAACATGCTGATGGCGAGCCGCCTGCTGTACGGCATGGCGAACGAGCGCATCCTGCCGAAGATCTTCGGCACGGTGCACCCGTTCCGCCGCACGCCGTGGGTGTCGATCCTCGTCACCAGCCTCATCGCGGCCGTGCTGCTCATCGCGACCGCCGGCACCGGCGCCGTCGGCAAGCTCGGCGGCACCACCGCACTCCTGCTGCTGTGCGTGTTCACGGTGGTCAACATCGCGTTGCTGGTGCTGCGGAAGGAGAAGGTCGAGCACCGGCACTTCCGCGCGCCGACGTGGGCGCCGATCGTGGGCGCCGTGCTGTGCGCGTACCTCGCGATCCCGTGGCTGTCCGGCCGTCCGGCCGACGACTACTACATCGGGCTGGGCCTGATCGTGCTCGGCATCCTGCTGTGGGTCGTCAACTGGTTGGTCATGCGCGGGCGTGGCGAACAGGTGAAGGAGCTCGATCCGCAGGCGCTGAAGGACTGACCCGACGTAGGCTTTCCGCTCATGACAGGAAAGCAGCTGGAGATCACGCACGGCCCCGCGAAGGCGGTCATCGACACCGTCGGCGCGGGGCTGCGCGCGTTCGAGGTCGGTGGGGTGCCCTACGCCGAAACTTACGGCGACGAGCCGCCGATGGGGTCCGGCGCGGTGCTCGTGCCGTGGCCCAACCGGGTGGCCGGCGCGACGTGGTCCCAGAACGGCGAGACACACCGGCTCGAGGCGACGGAAGCCGTGCGGGGCAACGCCATCCACGGCCTGGTGCGGCACGCGGAGTGGTCGGTCGTGTCGCATGAGGACAGTGCGGTCACGCTCGAGGTCGCCGTCGACGGCGCGCCGGGCTGGCCGTTTCCCTTTCGGACCGGGATCTCCTACGGCCTGTCCGCCAGCGGCCTGACCATCGAGCACACCGTGGAGAACCTGGGCGAGGCGGCGATGCCGTTCGGGGTCGGCACCCACCCCTACCCGCGGCCAGGCAACGCCGACGTCGACGACTGCGTGCTCACCCTCGCCGCCCGCACGGTGCTGCCGGTCGACCTGGACACCATGATTCCCAACGGTTCGCCCATCGACGTGGCCGGCACCCAGTACGACTTCGGCGAGGGCAGGCCGCTGCGCGACGTCGAGCTGGACACCGCGTTCGGCGGCTGCGAGCCGGGCGCGGACGGGCTGGTGCGGCACTCGGTCCGCTCCGGCGCGTCCGGCGTCGAGGTGTGGGCGCAGCCGGTGTTCAAGTGGGTGCAGGTGTTCACGCCGGACGAGTACCCCGGCAAGGGCGCCCGCGCGGTGGCCGTCGAGCCGATGACGTGCCCGCCGGACGCGTTGAACTCCGGGGTGGACCTGTTGTGGCTGCGGCCGGGTGAGACCTGGGCGGGTCGCTGGGGCATCACCCCGCTGGGCGCGTAGGTTCTGAGCTCGTGAGCATCGCGATTACAGGTGGATACGTCGTACCCGTCGATGGCGAGCCCATCGACGGCGGCACGGTCCTGGTGGACGAGGGCGTGATCGTCGCGGTCGGCGCCGAGGCCGATGTGGACGTGCCGGAGGACGCGGAGATCGTGGACGCGTCCGGCACGTGGGTGCTGCCGGGCTTCGTGGAGGCGCACGGGCACGTGGGCGTCTTCGAGGAGGGCGACGGCTGGGCCGGCATCGACGTCAACGAGATGACCGACCCGAACGGCGCGCGGCTGCGTGCGCTCGACGGCATCAACCCGGACGACGAGGGTTTCCGCGACGCGCTGGCCGGCGGGGTGACCACGGTGGTCGTCAAGCCGGGGTCGGGCAACCCGATCGGCGGGCAGACCGTGGCCGTCAAGTCGTGGGGCAAGACGGCCGACGAGATGCTGGTGCGCCAGCCGGTGAGCGTGAAGAGCGCCCTGGGCGAGAACCCGAAGCGCATCTACGGCGACAAGGACAAGCTCCCGTCGACGCGGCTCGGCGTGGCCGCGGTGATCCGCGACGCGTTGACCAGGGCGCAGGACTACCGGGCCGCGCGTGAGCACGCGAGTCGTGAGAACAAGCCGTTCGAGCGGAGCAACACCAACGAGGTGCTGGTCCGCGTGCTCGAGGGTGAGCTGCCGTGGTGCCAGCACTGCCACCGCGCGGACGACATCGCGACCGCCATCCGGTTGTCGGAGGAGTTCGGCTACAAGCTGGTGGTCAACCACGGCACCGAGGGTCACCTGATCGCGGACGTGCTGGCGGAGAAGGGGATCCCGGTGATCATCGGCCCGCTGATCGTGGGCCGGTCGAAGGTCGAGGTGCGGAAGCGGTCGCTGCGCAACCCCGGCATCCTGGCCCGCGCCGGGGTCGAGATCGCCCTGACCACCGACCACCCCGTGGTGCCGATCGACTTCCTGGTCCACCAGGCGACGTTCGCGGTGAAGGAGGGCCTGGACTCGGACACGGCCCTGCGTTCGATCACCGTGAACCCGGCCCGCATCCTGGGGCTCGATGATCGTGTCGGCGCCCTCAAGCCGGGCCTGGACGCGGACATCGTGCTGTGGTCGGGTGATCCGCTGGACGTCATGAGCCGCGCGGTGCGCGTGTTCGTCAACGGCCGCCCGGTCTACCACTTCGACGAGGCCGCCAACGAGGGCGTCACGGTGAGCCCGTTCTACCAGGACAACCGTTAGTGGAGCTTGCCGCGCAGCTCATCACGGTCGGCGCCACGCTGGGTGGCGTGGTGCTGACCCTGGTGGGCAGCGCCCTGGTGGAACGGCGCCGGGCCCGCGAGGCGCGCCAGCTGGAGTCGCTGCGCCTGACGGGCGAACACACGAAGTGGCTCCGCGACGAGCGGATGAGGGTGTACGCGGCGTTCACCCTGGCGGTCGAGGAGGTGCTGAACTTCCTGCGCGCGGAGGAGCTCACGCAACCCCGGTGGCACGAGCTGCGTGGTGACCTCCGGAAGGCCTACAACGAGGTGCAGCTGCTGGGCGCGGACGAGCCGCGAGCGACCGCGCAGCGGGTGTGGCTGCTGGCCCGCAACGGCGTGATCGATCTCCTGCGTGCCCAGGGGGACCAGGCGGAGCCCGCGGACCGGCTCCGCGCCGAGCTCGGCAGCGAAACCAACACTTTCCTGCAGTCCTGCCGCGACGACCTCCAGCGTGGTTAGCGGCCGAACGACGCCACGAACTTCGTGAGCAGGCGGGCGAACTCGGCCCGTTCGTCGGCCGGCCAGCCCGCGACCGCCTTCCCGATGGCCTGCTGCCGGAAGGCGTGGATCTCCGCCGAGACCTGTTGGCCGGCGGGTGTGCGTACCAGCAGTGCCCGCCGGCCGTCCTTCTGGTCGGCCACCCGGCGCACCAGCCCGGCCTCCACTGCCGCGGCGACCAGCTTGCTGGCCCGTGGCTGGTCGACGTTCAGCGCTGTCGCGACGCTGGTGACGGTAGCCGGGTCGCCGTTCTCCTCGGCCTCCTCGATGACGTCGAGCACCTCGGTGCCGGTCGTGCTGGCGTTGGCCAGCCGCGCGAGGGTCCGCCGCGTCTGACCGCGGCGGATGGCGACCATGGCCCGCTCGACCGCCGCGACGTCCTGCTCCATGGACAGCGAGCCTATACTCCTGTACAACTACATGTAATTAGACAACTATATGGAGAAGACCATGGACCGACCGATCGGCTACTGGCTCAAGCACCTCGACCGGCTCATCGAGTCCGCGATGGACCAGGCCTTCGCGCGGGAGGGCGTCACGAGACGGCACTGGCAGATCCTGAACACCCTGCGGACAGCACCGCACGACGAGCCCGGCCTGACTGAAGCCCTACGCCCGTTCTGGGGGACGGCCGGGATCACGTTGGCCGAGGTCATGACCGACCTGACCAGCCGTGGGTGGGTGACCGGCCACTACGAGCTGACCCCAACCGGCGAAACCGCCCACGCCGCGATCCAGGAGAAGGTCCATCAGATTCGGGAGCGGTTCCTGACCGGCCTCACCACGGACGACTACCGCCGCACCGTCGACACCCTGCGGCACATGGCGGAGAACCTGGAGTCAAGCCTTGCGTAGCTCCCGGGCGATGACCATGCGTTGGATCTGGTTCGTGCCCTCGAAGATCTGTGGCACCTTCGCCTCACGCATGTAGCGCTCCACCGGGAAGTCCCTGGTGTAGCCCGCGCCACCGAGGACCTGGACGGCGTCGGTCGTCACCTTCATCGCCGCGTCGGTCGCCACCAGCTTCGCGATCGACGCCTGCCGCGTGAAGGGGAGGCCACGGTCCCGGCGGCGGGCCGCCTCCAGGTACGTCGCCCGGGCCGACTCGACCGCCGCGGCCATGTCCGCCAGCAGGAACTCCAGGCCCTGGAACTCGATGACCGGCTGGCCGAACTGGGACCGGCCGCGGGCATAGGACACAGCCTCGTCCAGGGCCGCCTGCGCCAACCCGACGGCACACGCCGCGATCCCCAGCCGCCCCGAGTTCAGGGCGGACAACGCGATGCGCAGGCCCTCGCCCTCCGTGCCCAGGAGGCGGTCGGCGGGCACGGCGGCGTCGGAGAAGATCATCTGCGTGGTCGTGGAGCCGGTCAGGCCCATCTTGCGTTCCGGGGCGCCGGCCAGCAGGCCGGGTGTCGCGGCGTCCACCAGCAGGCACGAGATGCCGCGACCACCATCGGGCGACGTCCGGACCATCGTCGTGTAGAAGTCGGCCTCGCCGCCGTGGGTTATCCACGCCTTCACGCCGTTGACCACATACTTGTCACCTGTGAGGACCGCGCGACACGTCAGCGCCGCCGCGTCGGAGCCCGCCTGCGGCTCCGACAGCGCGTACGCGCCCAGCAGCTCGCCGCCCAGCATGTCGGGCAGCCAGCGTTCCCGCTGCTCGGCGCTGCCGTGCGCGGACAGCGCGAAGCACGACATCACGTGCACCGACAACCCGACGCCGACCGACATCCACGCCGCCGCGATCTCCTCGAGCACCTGGAGGTACACCTCGTACGGCAACCCGCCGCCGCCGTACTCCTCGGGGTACGGCAACCCCAGCAACCCGCTGCGCCCCAGCAGCCGGAACTGCTCCCGGGGAAACCGGTGCTCCTCCTCGTACGACGACGCGATGGGCGTCAGTTCGTCCCGGGCTATCTCCCTCGCCAGCTTGACGAGGTCCTCCGCTTCCGTGCTCGGCAGCAAACGTTCGGCCGGCATGCCGTTCCCTCCGCAAGACCTTTTGAGTCCAACGCTAAATAGTATGACTTCCTACTGTTGGGTAGGTGGGAGAAACAAATGATCCTTGTCGGCGGCGAGGCCCTCGTCGATCTTGTTCCGGCGCCCGGGACCCGGCCCGGTGAGCTCGGCGCGCTCCGCCCCCTGCCGGGCGGTGGTCCGTACAACGTCGCGATCACCGTGGGCCGGCTCGGCAGCCCTGTCCGGTTCCTGTCGAGACTGTCGACGGACGCTTTTGGGGACGCGCTGATCGAGCGGCTCAGACTGTCCGGGGTGGACACCGGCATGGTCCAACGTGGACCGGAGCCGACCACGCTCGCGATCGCCGGCATCGGGCCGGACGGCTCGGCCCGCTACTCCTTCTACGTCCAGGGCACGGCCGACCGTGAGGTCCGTCACCCGGGCCCGCTGCCCGAGGACGTTGCGATCGTTTCTCTAGGCACGCTCTCACTCGCGCTTGAGCCCGGCGCGTCCTGCTACGAGCGGCTGCTCCGCGAGCACACCGGGCTGACCGTGCTCGACCCCAACATCCGCCCCGCCCTGGTGACGCCGGCCTACCGCGAGCGGTTCGCGTCCTGGCTGCCGGACATCGGCCTGCTGAAGCTGTCCATCGAGGACGCGGCCTGGCTCGCCGACGGCGACCCGCACCAGGCGGTCAAGGGCTGGCTCGAGCAGGGCCCGGCCGCGGTCGTCATGACCAGGGGCGCGGACGGGATCGTCGTGCGGACCGCCGCCGGTGACGAGGTGACGGTGCCGACGCCGCCCACCACGGTCGTCGACACCATCGGTGCGGGTGACACCGTGCACGGAGCGTTGCTGCACTGGTTGCACTCCGCCGGCATCTCGACACCGGACGCGCTACGCGAGGTGGACGGGGAAGAGTGGCGAAAAGCACTCGATTTCGCGGCGAGAGCGGCCGCGGTCACCGTCTCGCGGGCCGGAGCCGAGCCACCTTACGCTGCTGAGCTGGCTGTTCACCCGTAAAGTGCGGTGGCCCACACCCTTTGCCCTTACCGCCCAAGCGCCGTGCGCACTAGCGTTAAGAACACAAGACGATTTTGTTGAGAGGGACCACGCATGCCTGACGGGCAGAACAACAATGGCGCGACGGAATCCGTCGCCCTGCGCTATCCAGGCGGCGACTACGAGATGACCGTCGCCCACGCCTCGGAGGGCTCTGACGGGATCAACGTCAGCAAGCTGCTTTCGACCACGGGGCTCGTCACGCTCGATCCCGGGTTCGTCAACACCGCGTCGTGCTCGTCGGCGATCTGTTTCATCGACGGCGACAACGGCATCCTGCGCTACCGCGGTTTCCCGATCGAGCAACTGGCGGAGAAGTCCACCTTCATCGAGGTCAGCTACCTGTTGATCTACGGTGAGCTGCCGTCGAGGGCGCAGCTGGACGAGTTCACCTCGAAGATCAGCCGGCACACGCTGCTGCACGAGGACCTGAAGCGCTTCTTCGACGGCTTCCCGCGCGACGCGCACCCGATGCCGGTGCTGTCGTCCGCGGTGTCCGCGCTCTCGACCTTCTACCAGGACAGCCAGCGGCCGTTCGACCCCGAGCACGTCGAGATCTCGACGATCCGCCTGCTGGCCAAGCTGCCGACGATCGCCGCGTACGCGTACAAGAAGTCGGTGGGCCAGCCGTTCCTGTACCCGGACAACTCGTTGGGGCTGGTCGAGAACTTCCTGCGCATGACGTTCGGCTTCCCTGCCGAGCCGTACGAGGTCGACCCCGACCTCGCCCGCGCGCTGGACCTGCTGTTCATCCTGCACGCCGACCACGAGCAGAACTGCTCGACGTCGACCGTGCGGCTGGTGGGTTCGTCCGAGGCCAACCTGTTCGCCTCGATCTCGGCCGGCATCAACGCGCTGTTCGGCCCCCTGCACGGCGGCGCCAACAGCGCCGTGCTGGAGATGCTGGAGAAGATCCGCGACGACGGCGGTGACATCGACAGCTTCGTCAAGAGGGTCAAGAACAAGGAGCAGGGCGTCAAGCTGATGGGCTTCGGCCACCGGGTCTACAAGAACTACGACCCGCGGGCCGCGATCATCAAGAAGACGGCCGACGACATCCTGACCCGCCTCGGCGGCGACGACAGCCTGCTCGACCTCGCGAAGGAGCTCGAGGAGCGGGCGCTGGCGGACGAGTACTTCGTCGAGCGCAAGCTGTACCCGAACGTCGACTTCTACACGGGCCTGATCTACCGCGCGATGGGCTTCCCCACGAAGTTCTTCACCGTGCTGTTCGCCCTCGGCCGCCTCCCGGGCTGGATCGCCCACTGGCGCGAGATGATGAACGACCCGGCCACGAAGATCGGCCGCCCCCGGCAGGTCTACACGGGCCACACCGAGCGCGACTACGTCCCGCTCTCGACCCGCTGACCGATGCCCTGAAGGACCCCTTCGAGACGTTCAACGTCCTGAAGGGGTCCTTCAGGGCAGGCGGCGGAGGGCCTGGCGGAGGGTGATGCGGGAGTCCTTGCGCAGCAACGAGTTCTGGTAGATCTTGGCGCTGAGGCGGCTCAGCAGCGCGATCGTCGCGGCGGTCAGGGCCAGTGCCAGGGCCGCCTGCCAGAACGGGGCCGCCGCCAAGGCGAGGCGGCCCGGCATCAGGATCGGCGACAGGGGCGGGATCAGCGACAGCACGGTCGTCGCCGTGCCGGTCGGGTCTCTGGACAGGACCGCGAAGCCCAGGACGAACGCCACCACCAGCACGGCCGTGACCGGCATCAGGACCGACTGGACGTCCTCCTGGCGCGAGACCAGCGCCCCCACCGCCGCGAACACCATGGCGTACAACAGGAACCCGAGCACGTACCACAGCAGCCCCCACGCCAGGGCCGTCACCGCCGCGCCGAACGACGGTAGGACCGACACCGCCAGGCCGACGACAAGCCCCACCACGCCGACGACGGCCAGCTGTGCCAGGCCGACGAGCCCCAGCCCCACCACCTTGCCCGCCAGCAGCTGCCACGGGCGCGCGGCGGCCAGCAGGAACTCCACCACCCGGCTCGACTTCTCCTCCACCACGCCCTGCGCCACGAGCGACCCGTACAACAACAACGCCAGGTAGAGCAGCGCCACGAGCACCAGCGCCATCGGCAGCCGTTCGCTGCGGGAGGTGTCCACAGGGGACAGTGCGCGCACCGTCACCTGCGCCTCCGACACCGTCCGCAGGATGGCGTCCACGTCCAGCCCGGCCGAGTCCTCCAGCGCGGCCAGCTGCCCACGCAGCACCTGCTGCCGCACGAGTCCATTGAGGACACCGCGCAGCTCGTCGTCCAGGCTCTGGTTCACCAGCACGGTCAGCGCGGCCGGGGCGCCGCTGACCAGCGCGTCCAGTGAACCGTCGGCGACCTGTGCGCGCCCGCGGGCGAGGTCGGTCACCTCGACCGTCCGCACCGAGCGGCCGACCTGGCGGGCCTCCGACACCAGCTGGTCGGCCACCGCGATCGCCTGGCCGGCCAGGCCGATCGTGTCCCGCCGGTCGCCGTCGAAGACCGTGCTCTGCATCAGCACGAAACCGCTCAGCACGAGGGCCGACACGATCGTGCCGATGGTGAAGGACCTGGTGCGCAGGCGGCTGTCCACCTCACGGCGGGCCACCAGCCACATGGCTCGGCTCATCAGGCGCCCACCACGTCCCGGAACACGTCGGCGAGGCCCGGCCGCACCCGGCTGAACTCCCGCACCGGGCCGGTGGCCAGCGCGGCCGCCAGCACCGCCTGGTCGTCCGCGCCGTCGGTCAGCGCGAGCCGGAACAATCCATTGTGGACTGACAGCACCATGACGCCCGGTAAGCCCGCCGCCCAGTCCTCGGGCGCCGCCGGCGCGGACACCACCAGCTCGACCCGTGCGCGCAGCTCGTCGACCGCGCCCTCCGCCACCATGCGTCCATTGTGGAGCACGCCGGCGCGGTCGCACACCCGCTCCACCACGGCGAGCTCGTCGGTGGCCAGCAGGACCGCCGTCCCGGCCGCGGCACGCTCGCGGACGAGTTCGGCCAGCACGTCGGCGCTCGCCGCGTCGAGGCCCGCGAACGGCTCGTCGAGCACCAGCACGTCCGGCGAGCTCATGAACGCCGCCGCGAGGCAGAGCCGCTGCTGGTCCAGCACCGAGAGCTGACGCACCCGCTCGGTCCGCAGCGCCCGCAGCCCGAACCGCGCAATCCAGAATTCGGCCGCCCGCACCGCCTCGTTCACGTCCGCGCCGTACAGCTCCGCCAGGTACACCAAATGGTCGAGCACACGCATCCGCGGATAGAGGCCACGCGACGAAGGCAGATAACCGAGGCGCCCGGACCGGTGCACCGTGCCGGCGTCCGGCGCGAGCAGCCCGGCCGCGATCCGCAGCACGGTCGTCTTGCCGCCGCCGGCCAGGCCGAACACCTCGCCGTACTTGACCGCGATGCTGACGTCCGCGCAGGCCACCACGTCCCCGAAGCTCTTCGCGACCCGGTCGAGCTCCAGCACCCCGTGCCCTCCCTAGCCATGGTGTTGACACCAGTATCCCGCCCCGGCCTGCCGGAAGATTCCGGTGGTTACCTTTGAAAATTCTTCGGCAAAGTACAACCTTCGGCTGTGCCCGACCGCGTAGGTTCCTGGCAAGGATGCAGATGATCCACGAAGGACCATTGGAGTTACGAGGCATGGACCCGGAGAAGTGGTTCGCGCAGTACGACGAGAAGCTGCAGGCAGCAGCGGCCAGCGCGAACAAGGCCGATCAGGCACTGCGTGAGGTCGGCGGGGCAGCCACGTCGGCCGACGGCGAGGTCACCGTCCGGGTGACCGCGAACGGGGGACTCGCCGACCTGGTCCTGCGTCCCGGCGTCCGTGAACTCGAGCCGGAGCACCTGGCCAGGGTGATTCTCGAGACGAGCAAGCAGGCCCAGCGGGACGCCGGCAAGCAGGTCTTGGACGTGATGACGAAGTTCGTCGGCGAGGGCGCCGCGCTCGACGCGGTCAAGCAGTACCTGCCGCAGGGCTACACCGGCGACGACGTCCCGGCCGACGCGACCGCGCGACGCGGCCCGCGGACAGACGACGAGTACTTCGAAAGCCCACCAGAGGTCACCAAAGAGTACTGAGCCAGCGAAGCGCCGAGCGAGGCAAAACCAATACTGAGGGACGGATCCCATGGGAGATGGATTCAACGTCAACGTCGACGAGGTGCGCGCACACGCGCAGACCGTCGGCGACATCGCGGCGACGGTGCGTTCCGTCGCGGGGGGCGCGCAGGACTCGGTGTCCGGGGGCGCGTTCGGCCAGATCGCGGAGTTCTTCGCGTCGGCCATCACGGGGGCGGCGGACGTCGTCCGGCAGTCGATGAACAACGCCGGTGAGACCGTCGACCAGGTGCACACCGGGCTCAACCAGGCCGCCGACGCCTACCAGCGGATCGAGGAACAGCAGGTGCAGGTGTTCACCACCGGCATCGTGGAGAACACGAGGGGCCTGCTGGCGCACGAGCAGACGCACGTGGTCCAGCAGCGGAGTGGGGGCACGAAATGAGCGACACGATCGTCGCTTCGCGGACGACCACGACGACCAGTTCGTCGACCGGCCAGGTGCAGAACCTTCTGACGCACATCAAGAGCACGTCGGACGCCATCGACAAGGGCGACGTCCTCGGCTCCGCCATGGGGGTCGCGAACGTCGCGCTCGACGTCATCGGCATCGCCGGTGACCCGCTCGGCGCGATCAGCTCCGCCGGCGTCGGCTGGGTGCTGAACGCGGTGAAGTTCCTGCGTGAGCCGTTCGACATCCTCATGGGCAACCCGAGCGCGATCACGGGCTCGGCGCAGTCGTGGTCCACCGCCTCGCAGAGCCTGGCCAACACCGCGCAGGTGTACCGCCAGTGCTCGGCCTCGCAGACCACCGGCTGGACGGGCAGCGCGGGCAACGGCTACCGCACCGCGAGCACCAACCAGGCGGACGGCCTCCAGGCGCTGTCGCAGGCCAGCCAGGCCGTCTCGAACGCCATGAAGGTCGCCGGGCAGGCCGTCGCGCAGGCCCGCAAGGTCGTGATGGACCTGATCAGCGAGGCCGTCTCGAAGATCATCCAGATCTGCATCGAGGCGCTGTCGTCGTCGTGGCTGTCGTTCGGCGCGTCGATCGCCATGGGCATCGCGCAGTCGGTCCAGAAGGCCGTGTCGACCGCGCAGAAGACGCTGAAGAAGATCAAGGACGTCGTCGAGAAGCTGCGGCAGATCATCCAGACGGTGCAGCAGATCATCCAGCTGGTGCAGCAGGTCAAGCAGCTGCTGCAGCAGATCGGCGGCAAGGCGAGTGGCCAGCAGCCGATCACGCCGCAGGGCCAGGCGGTGCCGTACAACGTGCAGTCGCAGGGCCACGACCCGAACAACCTCGGCGTGTATCCGCCGCCCGCGATCCCGGCCGCGCCCGGTTACCAGTGGCAACAGGTGCCGATCGCCGGTCAGAACGTCACGCAGGTCCCGCGGGTTCCCGCGACGCCGGCCGCACCGGGTTATCAGTGGCGGCAGGTTCCCATCGCGGGTGAGAACATGACGCCGGCCGCGGTGGCCGCCGCGACGCCGGCCGCGCCCGGTTACCAGTGGCAGCAGGTGCCCATCGCGGGTCAGAACATGACGCCGGCCGCGGTGGCCGCCGCGACGCCGGCCGCGCCCGGTTACCAGTGGCAGCAGGTCCCCATCGCCGGCCAGAACACCACGACGTCCGCGCAGGCCAGTCCGCAGCTGCAGACCGGTCCGCAGGTGCAGGCCCCGCCGCAGGTAAACCCGCAGGCCACGCAGACCTCCCCGCAGTCGACGACGACCGGTCCGCCGCTGCAGGCACCGCCGCGTCCCAGCCCGGCCCAGCAGACCCCGCGGCCCCCGCAGCAGCAGCCGGCGACCGGTGCGCCCGCGCAGCCACCACGGCCGACCAACCCGACCCAGACCGGCGGCCGCGTGTCGCAGAACGGCTGGCCGGTCAACCCGCCGCGGCACGCGCGGACCATCCCGGGCACGAACATCCGCGTGACGGTGGCCGACGGCCCGGCCGGCGACCTGCTCATGCACGTGCTCGGCCAGGTGAACTCCCGCGTCGAGGGCATCGAGCTGAACGGCCCGGCCGGCGAGCACGACGACTGGGGCTACGCGGACCGCAACGTGCGCGGCGGCCAGGCCATCTCCAACCACGCGAGTGCCACGGCCGTCGACATGAACGCCACCCGGCACGTGCTCGGCGCGCAGGGCACGTTCACCCCGGCCCAGACCGCGGAGATCCACCGCATCCTGGGCGAGGTCGACAACGTGGTCCGCTGGGGCGGCGACTACACCGGCCGCAAGGACGAGATGCACTTCGAGATCGTCGGCAGCCAGGAAGAGGTGGCCCGCGTGGCGGAACGCCTCCGCCAAGCCCAGCTACAACCCTGACCGGCCCCATGCCCTGAAGGACCCCTTCGAGACGTTCAACGTCCTGAAGGGGTCCTTCAGGGCATTTCGGCGGGGGTGGCGAGAGCTTTCGCGACCAGGTCCGTTACCTTGCTGCGGGCCGTGGTCAGGTTCTGCTTGACCAGGCCGATCCTCGTGCGGCGGTGGAGGACGTCGTCGGCGTCCAGGGCGCCCTCCTGCTGGACCGCCCACTGGACCTCGCCGGCCGTGATCTCCAGGCCGTCGGCGACCGGGGTCGGGTCCAGGGCCGCCACGCGGGGGGCTTCCGTGCCGTACTTGGCGATCAGGCGTTCCGGTGCGTCCACTGTGGACAGAACGGCGCGGGGGGCCGCGCCCACCAGGGACAGGTGGCGGGTGCGGGACTGCGTCGCGGTCAGGCCGGCGGCCGCGACGGCCGCGTCCACCGCGTCCTCGGCCATGCGGCGGTAGGTCGTCAGCTTGCCGCCCACGATGGTCAGCACCCCGTCCGGCGAGCGCAGCACCGCGTGGTTGCGGGACAGGTCCGCGCTGCGGCCCGGCGCGTCCAGCAGCGGCCGCAGTCCCGCGTAGCTGCCGAGCACGTCCGCGGGCGTCAGCGGGTGGGCCAGCACCGAGGACGCCACCAGCAGCAGGAAGTCCACATCGGACGGTGGGGCCACCGGCTCGTCGGGGATCTCGCCGTCGAACGGCTCGTCCGTCAGGCCCACGTACACCAGGCCGTCCCGCTGCGGCAGCAACAGCACGAACCGCGACCGCGAACCCGGCACCGGCACGGTCACCGCCGTGTTGCCGAGCCCCAGCGCCGGCCCGGATACCACCAGGTGGGTGCCCAGCGACGGCCGCAACCGCACGGACGGCACCAGGTGCCCGGCCCACACGCCGGTCGCGTTGACCACCGCGCGCGCCCGGATCTCCACCAGCCGCGCGCCGTCGCGGATCTCCGCCGCCGTGCCGGACAGGGCCACGACCGGAGTGCGCGTCAGGATCTTCGCGCCCAGGCCCGCCGCGGTCCGCGCCAGCGCCACCACGAGCCGAGCGTCGTCGACGAGCTGGCCGTCGAACGACAGCAGCCCGCCGCGCAGGTCCGACGCACGCAGCCCCGGCGCCAGCGCGAGCGCCTCCTGCGACGACACCCGGCGAGGCCTGGGTAACAGCGACGACGGGGTCCGCGCGGCCCGCCGCAACACGTCCCCGGCGCGCAGCCCGCCGTGCATGAACGCCGCCATGCCGCGGGAAACCTGGCTGTGCAAGGGAATCAGCTGCGGCAGCGGTCGCGACAGGTGCGGTGCGGTCGAGGTCATCAGGATGCCGCGCTCCACCGCGCTCTCGTGCGCCAGCCGCACGTCACCCTTTGCCAGGTAACGCAGTCCGCCGTGCACGAGCTTGCTCGACCAGCGCGACGTGCCGAACGCGAGGTCGCGGGCCTCCAGCAACGCCACCGACAACCCGCGCGACGCCGCGTCCAGCGCGATGCCGGCACCGGTCACACCGCCGCCGACCACGAGCACGTCGACGACCTCGCCCCCCGCCAGTGCCGCCAGGTCCGCGGCTCGCCTGCTGGCGTTGAGCGCGGAGCTCACGGCGTTAACGCCACGTCGAGCATCCGGCCCAACTCGGTCAGCAGCTCGTCCAGGTCGAGATCCGACGTGGAGGGACGGATCGTGAACACGTACGGCTGGAGCAGCAGGAAGATCGTGCGGGCCTGGACCTTCAGCGGCGCCGGCCGGATCGACCCGTCCGCGTGCCCGGCGGCGAGCTGCGCGTGCAGGTACTCCTCGGTCATCCGCTGGCTGGTGCCGATCCGCTCGAAGATGTACGGCGCCAGCATTTCCGCGTCCCGCTCGATGACCGCGTGCATGAACGGGTTGGCGGCCAGCGCACGCAGCATCTGCACGGACGCGACGACGAGTTGCCCCCGCGCGGTCCCCTCGCTGCGGGCCGCCTCGGTCGCGGTTCCGAGCATCTTGCCGAACTCGCGGGTGATCAGCGCGGACAGCATGCCGCGCACGTCGGGGAAACGGCGGTAGAGCGTCATCCGGCTCACCCCGGCGGTGCGCGCGACATCGCTCAGCGTGGTCCTACGTACGCCTACCGCGAGCACGCACTCCATGGCCGCGTCGAGCAGTACATCGTCTGCGACACGGTTGGGTGACGGAGTGTGACGGATGGTGGCCATGTGTCACACTATACTCGTGAGTAAGAACAATGACCACCTTGACCGCCTGGTGCGTCGCGGGTGGACGCCTACGGGCGGTAACGAATCAAGTGTGCCGCCTCATGCCACCCGCTGGCTAGCCGCGCGCACAGGTCTGCCCGTACGAACAACGCCGGCTGCCCCGGATTCCGCCTTGACCGTACCGGAATCCGCATTGCCCACCGCTGCCTACGACGCGTTGTGCCGCGTGCTCGGGAAGGAGCACGTGCATACGGGGCGTGACGAACGCCTCGGGCGCGCCGGTGGTCTGTCCTACCTGGATCTGCTCCGCTATCGGGGCGGTGGCGCGCCAACAGTGCCGGACGCGGTCCTCACGCCGGCGGATCACGGTGAGGTGCAACGAATCCTCGAGACGTGTGCGACGCACGGTGTCGCCGTGGTGCCGTTCGGTGGCGGCACCTCGGTGGTCGGCGGTGTCGCGGCGTTGCGGGGTGACAAGGCCGCGGTCGTGGTGGTGGACCTGTTCCGGCTGAACAGGTTGCTGTCCGTCGACCCGGTGTCGCGGCTCGCGGTGTTCGAGGCCGGGGTCGCCGCGCCGGATGCCGAACGGCTGCTCGCCGAGCACGGCCTGACGCTCGGGCATGTGCCGCAGTCGTTCGAACGCGCGACGATCGGCGGTTTCGCCGCGACCCGCTCGTCCGGTCAGGCCTCTGCCGGCTACGGCCGGTTCGAGGACATGGTCGAGGGTGTGCGGGTCGCGACCCCGCGCGGCGAGTGGCGGCTCGGCGTCGCGCCGGCGTCCGCGGCCGGGCCGGACCTGCGGGAGCTGGTCGTCGGCAGCGAGGGCGCGTTCGGCGTGATCACCGAGGTGACCGTGCGGGTGCGGGAACTGCCGACCGTGCGCCGCTACGAGGGTTTCGTGCTCGACGGCTGGGACGCGGGCGCGCTGGCCGTGCGGGAACTGGCGCAGCGGCGCGTGCTCGCGGACGTCACGCGACTGTCCGACCCGCACGAGACCGACGTGGCGTTCGCCATGTCCGGTGGCTGGAAGACCGCGCTGGTGCGGAAGTATTTGAGACTCAGGGGGATTCTCGAGCCGTGCCTGCTGATCCTGGGCTGGGAGGCCACGTCCACCGAGGAGCTCTCATCGCGCCGGCGGGCGACGTTGCGTGCGCTGCGTGGCCTGCGGACGGTGTCGCTCGGCACCGCGGCCGGGGAGTCCTGGCGGCACGGCCGGTTCGCCGGTCCCCGCCAGCGGGACGCCTTGCTGGACAACGGGGTCTGCGTCGAGACACTGGAGACGGCCGCGTACTGGAAGAACCTCAGCGAGCTGCGCACGGCGGTCCGCGGCGCGCTCGTCGGGTCGCTGTCCGCGCCCGGCCGGACACCGGTCGTCGCGTGCCACATCTCGCACGCCTACGAGACCGGCGCCTCGCTGTACTTCACGGTGCTCGTCCCGCGTGCCGAGGACGATCCGGAAACCCAGTGGCGGCAGGCGAAAGCGGCGGCGTGCGAGGCGATCGGTCCACTGGGGACGATCACGCACCACCACGCGGTCGGCGTCGACCACGCGCCGTACCTGCCGCGGGAGATCGGCGCGCTGGGCGTGGACGTGCTCGCCGCGGTCAAGCACACGCTCGACCCCGACGGCGTGCTGAACCCGGGAAAGCTGCTGGGCTAGGCGGTTTCCCTGCGGACGACGCCGCGCCAGACGATCGCGAGCGTGCCGGCGAAGAACAGCGGCCACGAGTACGCGAGGCGGGTGGCGATCGCGCTCTCGCACGTGTTCACGTAGGTGGCGAGGACGTCCTCGCCCGGTCCGTCGAGCTGGTCGTCGAGCGGCCCGGTCTCCACGCCACCGATCGTGTTGCCGCACGTGACGTGGCCCGGGTTCGCGGGGTCCGCGTTGGCCACGCGCACCGGCAGCAGCGCGAGCAGCAGGCCGAGCAGCATCCCGGCGATCGCGAGGACCGCCCAGAACTGCCGCGGCGTGAGCATGACTTTGGCCAGCGGGTCCGCCGGCGGTTTCTCGGCTGGTGGCGTCTCGGTGTTCGGGGGCACCGGTTGCCGCACCGTCGGCGCAGTCGCGAGGTCGGGCTCGGTGTTCATGGAGCAAGCATGCGTCGCGACGGGCGCGTATGACCAGGAAATGAGCGAAAAAGGGGTCAGCGCGGGTAGTACGCGCTCGTCTCGATCTTGCCGTGGTCGCAGACCGGACCAAAGGCGTAGTCCACTTGGAGCGGTGCGGTCTCGTCCGGCGGCAGCACGTTGAGCGCGCTCGCCGACGGCTGGCACGCCCCGGTGGCCGGTTCGTCACCGGTCGCGACGACGGTCCAGTGCATGAGCTTGCCGGCCTCGCTGCCGGGACGCAGCGTGACGAGCGTGGGCACCGGGTCGAGGGTGCGTTCCGGGTTCGTGGGAATCGGCTGCTTGGTGGTGTCCAGGAGCTCGAGGCCGCCGAAGCCCCACAGCGTGCAGGTCTGCTGGCTCTTGTTCTTCACCACGAGGATGGCGGAGCGGTTGCCGGCCGCGGCGTCCATGGACTCGACGGAGCCGCTGAGGAGCTCGGCCGTGCAGCGGTTGTCCTGGTTGGGCGGGGAGGCTTCGCCGGTGGCGGGGGGTGGGGCCGCTGAGGAGGAGGTCTGGGTCGTGCTGGTCGTCGACCGGGTGGTCGGCGTGGGCTCGCTCGCCGCGTTCTGTCTGGCACCGCACGCGCTGGTCCCCAATAAGATCAGCGCCACGATCACACAGAGTCGGTTATGTCGGGCCACGCCCTCACCTCCGAGACGGATCCGCGCCTCCCCACGGGGCCGTTAGCATACGCAACCGGGGGACTAACGGATCATCCGAGGTGAACGGCCGTGGCGGCCGTCACCTTCGCCTCGTCACCGCGCTCCCGACACAAGCGATCACGGTCCGTCGACCTGATCCGCTGAGGACAGAAGCCCCCCGTAGCGACCTATCGGCCGCCAGCGTCAACAGCGTTACAACGGCGGTGGGGTGATGTCCCACGAACGCAGCATCGAGCGGATCCTCCGCGAACTAGCGGGCATGCAGAACCGATCCATCACCGATGCATACGCACTGGACCTCTGGACGCGGTACATGCGCGCCGGCGGCCTCAGCAAGTACACGATCAAAGCGCGGACCGGCGCGATCCGCCGCCTCGGCGACTTCCTCAACCCCGGCGGCGACCGACCACGCGCCGTGCTCGACGCCACCAGCGACCAGCTCGTCGAATGGCAGGCCTCCCGGGACGACCTCGACACCAAGAGCCTCGCCGTCTACATCGGCCACTACGTGGCGTTCTACCGATGGTGCATCCGCCCCGCGCGCATCCTCACGGAGTCCCCGGCCGAGGACCTGATCCGGCCCTCGGTGAAGCCCGGGCTCCCGCGACCGATCCCGGAGGACGACCTCCGCTACGCGCTCGACGCGTGCACCGAGCAACGGCTACGGGTCTGGATGGTGCTCGGCGCCTACGCCGGCCTGCGCGGCATCGACGTCTCGCTCCTCGACCGCGACGACGTGCTCACCGACTACGACCTGCCCCGACTGCGGGTCCGCGGCAAGGGCGGCTACGAGGACGTCATCGACATCGGCCACGAGGTCGTCCGCGTCCTCGACCCCTACCGCGGCCGACGCGGCGCCATGTTCGTCGACGAGGACGGCAAGCGGGTCGAGCCCGACGACGTCTACCGGGCGGTCAACAAGTACCTCGCCCGGCTTGGCCTGGACTACACGTTCCACCAGCTCCGGCACCGGTACGGGACGCGCCTGTACTGGCTCACCCGGGACATCCGGTACGTGCAGCGGCAGATGCGGCACCGGAGCGTGGCCACCACCGAGGTCTACGCCCTCATCCCCACCGACAAGGGCGAGAAGTCCATGCGTGCGCTGGACGCCGAGCTGGCCGAGCGTCCCCGTGGCCGCAGTCACGCCCCGCAGGCCTCGATGCAGACGTTGGACGCCGAGCTGGCCGGGCACGCGTGCCTGGCCGACGAGCTGGCGTCGGAGCCGACACCCGAGTTGTGGGTGCCGCCTGCGCCTCCCGAGCCCCGGCGGTCAGCGATCCGGCTGCCGTCCCTCCCGAGTTTCAGCGGGTGAGCCATGGACGGAAACCCACGCGGCCCACCAGCACCACCCCAACCAGCGGGGACCGGGCGAAACCGTGATCGCCCGGTCCCCTACCCGCCACCCAACCACCCGAACGGAGGAGTGCGCATGTCCACCGCCGCCACGCTCGACCCCGCCGCCGCCATCAGCGCCGCCGGCCGCGAACTCGTCGACGAGCTCCGCCAGCTCGCCGATCGCGGCGGCGACGTCGACGAGCTGCTCAACGCGATCGGGAAGCTGACCGGCCGGATCCGCCGCAAGCTGACCCGCGCCCGCAAGGCCCAGACCACCGAGCCGGCCGAGCCCAAGCCGGCCGCCAGCGAGCCGGCCAAGCCGACCAGCACGCCGCCGGCGGACAGCACGCCGAAGACCGCGCTCCCCGCCCGCACCACCGTCACCCTCCCCGACCCCAAGCCGCCGGCCATCACCACCAAGGAGACCGATGTCCCAGCCGTTCAACCCCGACGCCTACGACCGAGCCCGGGACGCCCTGAGCGACGTCAGCACCGAGAACCTGCCCAAGTTCGAGATGCTCGCGGACACCCCGACCAAGCAGCTGGCCCTGACCGACGAGATCACCGAGCGCGAGCGCCGCAAGGGCAAGAGCTAACCCGCCGCGGCCGTCACCGCCAGCCCCGCCGCCGGCCGCGCTGGCCGATCCCGACCGGGCTCGCCGCCCTCCTGCTCATCGCCCTCACCCTCACCGCCGGCTGGACCGCCGCGGCCGTCACCGCCGGCGTGCTCGCCGCCAGCGGTCCAGTCGTCGTCCTCGCGCGCCGCCGCACCACCCTTGGAGACCGCATGAAGAAGACCGCGTTGCTCGTCCTGCTTGCCGTCCTGGCCCTCGTCGGGCCGCTGCTCACACCACCACCGGCAACCGCGCTCGGCGCCGCCGGCAACGCCGCCCTCGTCGACGGCCGCTGCCCGGCCTCGGCGAGCATCTGCCACTACCGGCTACCAGACAGCATCCTCGCCGCCAGACAGGCCTGCTTCCGCGCCGAGGCCGACCAGCGCGGCATCCCACGCGACACCGACGCCTACATCGCCTGGTACGACGCCCACCGCGGCACGCCGGCGGCCGCCGACTGGAACCGCGCGTTCAAGGCCTGCCAGGACCGCCACGAGGTGCCGGGCGGGAAGTGGAACTGGGCGGCCATGGTCTACGTCGGCAGCGAGCGTTGAGCGGCACCGCTCAACTCACCACGCCGTAGTGCGCCGCCAACGCCGCGAACTCGGCTCCGCGACGCCGAGCCGCCCGGTCGACGAGGATCCGCATGGTGCTGGTGCCGAGCGACTGGTAGCGCACCCAGTCCGGCGCGAGATCGCGGGCCTCGGCGAGGTAGGCGAGCGCGCGCCGGTTGTCCCGGAGGTCTGCGGCCGCCGACGCGAGCATGAGCCGGTGGCCCGCTTCCCAGAACGCCGGCACCTCCCCGCGGGCGTCGGGCGCGCGGTCAGCGAGCCGCAACGCGCTCTCCGGATCGTCAGCTCGCACGGCGTGCTCGACGGCCTGCAACGCGGCGACGCGTGGCCCGAAAATCGCGGCCTCGTTCGCGTGATCGATGCCAGAACGCACGGCTGCGGACTGGGCCACGGCGAGCAGGTCCTCGGCGCGCTCGGCGTTCCCGGCGCGGCTCGCAGCGCTGGCGGCGTTGAACAGCAGGTTGCCGAACACGCCTACGCGGTGGGGATCGCGGTCGAGCATGCGCGGCTCGATCTGCTCGGCGGCCCGGACGGCGACGCGCTCGGCGTCGTCCAAGCGGCCCTGGCGGACCAGCGTCCACACGAGATAGCGGATCGAGATCGCGGTCTCGAGGTCGGGCGAGTCGGATTCGCGCGCAGCGCCGAGCGCTCTCTCGGCGGCGGTCCACGCGAGGTCATCGAGGCCGAACCGACCGGCGAGGCCGGCGCCGAGTCGGTATGTCGTGGACAACACACGGTGTGCGGCTGCTCTCGCGTCGTCCTCGGTGGTGTGCGCGAGCCGCCGGGCGTCGACGAGCAGCGGCGGCAGCGCATGTAGCAGCTCGGCGTGCCGACCGGCCACATAGGCCCGCCACGCTTCATGTGCGGTGTTCGTGAGGGTGGCGAGCGGCATCACCTCGGCCGGCTCGGTGAAGTCGCCGAGCCCAGGGATCTCCTCACTCACGGTGATCGCGTGCCGCAGGTCGGCCACGGTCGCCTGGTCGACGCCGGCGACCGGCGGCAGGATGCCGAGCAGCACGGCCGGGGTCACACCGAGGGCCCTCGCGAGCTTGTTCACCGTCGCAGGTCGAGTGGTCTGTCGCTCGCCGCGCTCGATTCGCGCGATCGTGTCCACGGCAACGCCCGCGGCCGCGGAAAGCTGGTCCTGCGACAGGTCCCGCCCCTTGCGGAGCCGGGCGAGGTTCTCGGGCAGTGACCAGGGCGCGGACATCAGACCGGCTTCCCCCGCTCGCACATCACCGTCAGACCGGATGCGGCGGCGTCGATAGCGGCGCTCAGCCGGTCGGCAAGCAGGGGCTTCACCTTGTTCCGCATCTCGATGGCCGAGCACAGCATCACGGACACCAACTCGGCACCGAGCACTAGGCCGTCGACGTCGGCCGGTTCGATGGTGCCGCCGTCGAACACGAACCCGATCCGCTCGGGCAGGCTGTCGTTCTCGGCCGGCACATAGTCGACCACGAGCAGCCGGCCGCACGGCCGGGACAGGCCGATCTCCTCGTGCAGTTCCCGCGCCGCGGTCGTCCACGGTGCCTCGTCGTTCTCGACCACGCCACCGGGGATCTCCCAACTGGGCTTGTACGAGGGCTCGACGAGCAGCACCCGACCGGTCACGTCGCGGATTAGGACGCCTGCGGACATGCGCTTGTGCGGCAACTGCTCGACGTACTCGTCGTACGGCAACAGGTCCAGCTCGGCCACTTCACGACTCCCTGTCGTCGGAGAACTACCTGCCGAGGCTACCTCGCGGTTGCTGCGTGTCGTTCTGTGCTCGAAAGGCAGGGAACGAAGCATCCGACATCTGATTCAGCTGGTTTCCGGCGGTGTTTCCGCAGGTCAACGATGCCGAGACTAGGTACGTGAATGACAAGGCGACATCCCGGAACGGATCTAGACACCACGACTGGGGTGTCCGAATCGTCGGGATGGCGTCATGCGTGAAGTCGGGGAGCGTCGCACGAACATGTTGGCTGGGGGGCCAGAGTGGTCATCGCTCATCATCGTTGACGCCGTCGTCTACACCGACGACGGCCCACGGCCGGTGCGTCTACACATCGGCGTGGTGCAGCTGCCCGACCGCGGTGGCACACGGCTCGCGTCCCAGCTCGCCGAAGAGGGCCGCGACCTGGTCTTTTTGCCGCCCCACAGCGTCACCAAGATCATGGGCGTGCTCCGCGAGTGGCTCAGGAGTCTCAGCGAGCTGTAGCAGGGACCAGCAGTGAGCAACTGGCAGGCGGGTCTCGTACTGGTCGGCGCGGTCGCCCTGGTGCTCGCGGTCGATCTCCTGATCGTGTGGCGTGGCCTCGCCGTCGAACGCGTCGAGGAACAGCAACAGAACGTCGGTTCCGGCACGCCAGCGGGCACCGATGACCGGATCGCACCACGCAGCGGTTCGGTAGGGGTCGAGGGAGCCGGACCTATCGTCGAGACCGACGGTGTACAGGTTGCGAAACCGGCTCTCTCGACCCCGCAAGAACGTCGGCACCGTCCCGTTCCTTTCGGTGCCGATAG
>Ga0081539_10000938_pt1 | contig 54684 bp, 52 predicted proteins | sample TabmetS4T2R2_FD_71023 | JGI IMG/M metagenome (GOLD analysis project Ga0081539, IMG submission 71023) | Tabebuia heterophylla rhizosphere microbial communities from the University of Puerto Rico - S4T2R2 | ecosystem: Host-associated > Plants > Roots > Rhizosphere ...
CGTCCCGAGCGTGATCCAGGCGAGCTGCATGTGCTTGCCGTTGAGCTTCGACACGAAGCCCCACGCGCGATACCGGACCGGGTGTTTCGAGAAGTGCCTCATCCGCCCGCCGACGATGTGCCGGCAGGAGTGGCAGGACAACGTGTACAGCCAGAGCATCACCACGTTGCCGACCAAAATGACGTTGCCCAACCCGAAACCGAAGCCGCTCGGGCTCTGGAAGGCGATGATCGCGTCGAAGGTGTTGATCAGCGAGATGATGACCGCCAGGTAGAACGCGTACCGGTGCAGGTTCTGCCCGATCAGCGGGAAGCGGGTCTCGCCGGTGTACCGCTGGTGGCCGTCCGGCACCGCGCAGGCCGGCGGCGACAGCCAGAACGCCCGGTAGTAGGCCTTCCGGTAGTAATAGCAAGTGAGCCGGAAGAGCAGCAGGAAAGGCAGGGTCAGCGCCGCCTCCGGGATGATCCACCAACCCGGCAGGAACCGGCCGAAGTGCGCCGCCTCCGGTACGCACCGCTCGGTGATGCAGGGGGAGTAGAACGGCGTGAGGTAGTGATACTCCTCGACGTAATACCACCGGTGCATGTAGACGCGGACCAGGCCGTACGCCAGCCAGGCGGTCAATCCCACGAAGGTGACCAGCGGCGGGAACCACCACCGGTCGGTGCGCAACGTCTTCGCCGCGATGGAAGCGCGCACACGCCCCGCATCCGGCCTCGTTGCCGTCGTCGTCATTCCTCTGTCTCCCTGGCCGTGCCTCTGTGGTGCTTGAGCCTCTGTGGTGCTTGATCCGGGCGGGCGTGACCGGACGTGCTCGACCCGCTGCGGTCGGCCGTCCGGTGTGTGCCACACGTTACGCCGACGGTCCGGCGGTTTCCGCCTAAGGTTCGGCTGGCTTCGTCACACTTCTACAGGTCCGGCGCGGACAGGCGCCGGACCGGCCCGGCGCATGCGGCAGGGAACCGTCGCAACAGCTGGTCGGCCACCGTTCGGCCGTCCGCGGTGCGTGGGGCGACATAGAACGCCGGTTTACGCGACCGGGCCTGCAGGTCGAGTGCTCCGGCGTATGCGGTCCGCGCGTCCAGCAGGCGCCGCCAGCCGTTCTGGCCGCGGCTACCGCGAATCTGGTTCAGATAGATGCCCAGTGCCTCGTTCTCGGCCCGGATCGCACTCGCCTTGGCCTGCGGCGTGGTGGCGGCGCCCGGCGGAACCAGGCGGTTGAGCCGTTGTTCCAGGTCGAGACAGTCGGCGCCGCGCAGGCGGTGGTCGGTACGGAGATCCGATATCCGGTCCCGCCTTTCGCTCACCGCCGACACGATGCCGACGGTGCCGGCGCACAACGCGGCGGCCACCAGCGCCGCGGCCGTCGCGATCGCGGCGACGAGCCAGCGCCTGCGGCGACGCTGGTGAACATCGCTCTCCGGCCCGAAATCGGCCCGACCGGGCACACGCAGCCATCTGAAGAACCCGCCCGCACGACCTCTGCCCGGCCTGCCGGCCACACCCGGACTGGCCGGCTCGGCCGGATCGGCGGCCGTGCCGAACGGTGGCCCGGTGATCGGCTCGTCGCCGGAGTCGCCGGTCGAGTCGGCGCCGGGCCGAGGCTCATCGCGTCCGTCCCGGGAGCCGTCCGGTCGGCGCTCACGTGGCGTGTCGCTCACCGGTCCAGTCAAACACGCCGGTCAATCAGATGCGATCATGTGATCCGCCCTAGCCGCTGGCGTTGCCGGTCAGGTTCCAGCCGGCCAAGTGCACGGCCGGGGCCACGAACTGCACGCCGGACCAGCGATCCGGCAGCCGGATGGCGGCGGTGCCGATGCCGCGGACCGCGCCCGGGCCGAGCGCCTGCGGATACGACTGGGTGAACCGCATGTTGCTCACCGCCGACCTCAGCTCGCCCCCCTCGACCAGCCAGACACCGTTACGAGTCAGGCCGGTGACCACCAGGCTCTTCTGGTCGAGCACCCGGGTGTACCAGAAGTCGGTGATCAGCAGGCCGCGCTCCACGGTCGCGACCAGCGGCCGCGCGGACTCGGCCATCGGTCCGGCGGCAGCGTGCACCGACGTGCCGGCCATGCCGGGGGCCAGGTGCATGTGGGTCGGCACCGGGCCCAGCGAGCGCGAGGCCGGAGAGCCGTGGCCGGTGGACGCGCCGCCGGTCGCGCTCGCCGAACTGCGGTCATGGGCGACCCCGACCGTGGTGCCCTCGTCGACCAGGGTCAGCGTCGCGCGCGGCGTGCCCTCGAAGTCGAACGGCAGTGCAGACCGCGGCTCGTCGGTGATGGTCACCGCCGCGTCGAACTGTTGCGTGCCCAACTCGGCGAAGGACTGCCGCTGGGCGTACGCCTTGCCGTTGAACCCGAACGCCGCCAGGTTGTTCAACACGTCCGCCGCGGCCTCCGGCTCCAAGACCACCTCGTACCGGCCCGGCGGCAGCTCGATCGGCCGGCGCCCGGCGCGTGCCTTGGCCGCCGCACGTTCTCCCAGCGCCGCGCCGTCGATGTCGGCCAGACGGTCGCCGGCCACACGTGCCACCCCGTCCGCTCCGCCGGAGCGCGCGATGCCGTCCATTGCGGCTTCGACCGCGCGACCCTCGACCGCGTGCCCGCTGCTGTTCAGGAACGCGCCGGACGCATGCACGGTGCGGCAGTAACCCGCCGTCTCCAGCCCGCCGGCGGCGCGTACGAAGTCACGCACCCGCGCCGCCCGCTCCTGCGGTGTCGCATGTGCGGTCGCCTCGTCGAAGACGCCGCCGGGAACCGTGGCCGGTGGCGCCAGGCCGGCCCAGAGCGGATCGGGTGGCGCGAGACGTGCGGCCGCGATCGTGCGCTCGACCAGAGAACGCAGCCCGGCCGGGTCGGTGATCGTGGTCGAGGCGCTCGCGGTGCGGCCGTCCAGGTGCAGGCGCAGCCGAACGACCGTCGTAGCCTCCGCCACGTTCTGGTGGATCGCCGAGTTCGCGAACCGGGTCAGCTCCTCCGCCGAGTGATAGATCCCGGCCTCCGCCTCGGCGCCCGGCCCGGCCAGCCGCCGCACCAGCTCGACGACCCGTCCGGCCACCGGAAGCTCACTCATCGGATGCCTCGATCCGCCCGTCGGCGAGACTCATCATCCGTGCACTCCCACCCGTACACCGGTGAACCGCGCCGGTGCCGCGGGGTGGCCGGTATGCCCGATCTGGCCGGGCTGGCCCTTGCCGCAGTTGGGCGTCCCCCAGGCCACCGTCTCGGACGAGAGCATGTCCATCGACTGCCAGAATCTCGGTCCGATCCCGGTGTAGGTGGGATTGCGGAGCATGCGGCCCAGCTTTCCATTCTTGATCTCGTACCCGATCTCGCAGCCGAACTGGAAGTTCAGCCGCCTGTCATCGATCGACCAGGAGCGGTTGACGTCCATGAACACGCCGTCGTCGGTACTCGCGATGATCTCGTCGAGCGTATGCGGACCCGGCTCGAGCCCGACATTGGTCATCCTGACCATGGGCAACCGCGCCCAACCGTCGGCCCGGACGCTGCCGGCATAGTCCAGCCCCGCCCGCGCCGCCGAGTCGCGGCCGGCCAGAACCCCGACCCAGCGGCCGTCGCGTACCGCGTCACGCTTGGTCGCTGGAGTGCCCTCGTCGTCGTAGCCGAAGCTGCCCAGCGCACCCGGGATGGTCGGATCGATGGTGACGTTCATCAGGTCCGAGCCGTAGCGCAGCGTGCCGAGCCGGTCCAGGTCCAGCCAGGAGGTCCCGGCGAACGCGGCCTCCCAGCCGAGGATGCGATCCAGCTCGATGGCGTGCCCGACCGACTCGTGGATCTGTAGCGCAAGCTGCTCGCCGCCGAGCACGACCGTGGTCTCGCCGGTCGGGCAGAGCGGCGCGGTCAGCAGCGCCCGCGCTTCTTCCGCCATCCGGGGTGCGTTCGCCACGAGTGCCAGCTCGTCGACGAGCTCCCAGCCACGGGTGCCGTACTGCCCCCGGTGCGACGGCCAGGACCGGCGCTGGATCTCGCCGTCGCCGTAGACGCTGGCCGTGACGCCCGCACCACACTCACGGATATGCTGGTCGATCCGGTGACCGTCACTGGACGCGAACCACTTCCGCGTGTCCCACAGCTGATAGATGCCCTCGGCCAGGTCGGCGCCGGAATCACGGGCGGCCGCGGTAGCCCGTACCAGAAGATCGCCCTTGCTGGACAGCGACACGGACAGCGGATCGATCTCGCACGGGCTGGCCCAGCTCGCCTCGCCGGCGGCGGTGGGCACCAGGTCGATCGGCGGGCCGGGCACCAGCGCGCTCGCCGCGGCGATCTGCGCGGCCCGGTGCCCTGCCGCCCGTGCGGCCGCGTCCGCCAGATCCGGAACCGCAAAGAAGCCCCAGCTCGATCCGATCAGGGCACGCACGCCGATGCCCGCGCTCTCCAGCGAGGTGAGGTCTTCCACCACGCCGTCGCGGGCGGTCATCGACTCGGTGCGCCGCACCATCACCCGGGCGTCGGCATAGCGGGCGCCGGCGTCGACTGCGGCCTGCACAGCGGCACACGCCTCGTGGAAATGAGTCACGCGCCGACCTTATGAGACCGGTACGACACTTCGCCGACCCGAGTACGTCGCGCATCAGATCCGGTCGCGGACGAGATCGAGTTTCTCGCGGATGAAGGCGAGTTCGTGGAGCACGGAGACACTGTCGATCAGCAGTGCGGCGATGGGCAGCTCCTCGGCCAGGCCGTGATGCGCGTAGATGTCCGGCGAGTCGGCGAGGCGGCCCAGATAGCGTTCCGCGAACGCCTGCGGTAACGACGCCCAGTCGGTCACCGGGTCGCGGGCCACACCACACCGGAAGACATCCGGCCGCCGGCTCACCGCCAGGGCGGCCAGCCAGCCACCGAGCCCGGTACCTCGCACCGCCACCCGGCTCAGGTCCAGGTCCGGGTGCTTACCGACCAGCGCCTGCAACGCGTCCACGTGGTCGGTGAGCGTCACGTCGGCCAGTCGCCGGTGCACCACCTTCTCGAAACTGGGCGCGACTCCCGGCGTACCGCGGCTGTCCACACTGACCACCGCGAAGCCCTGCTCGGCCCACCACTGCCGGTCCTGCCAGCAGGCCGGGTCGTCCAGCACCTGCTGACTTCCCGGCCCGGCGCCGAAGGTGAGCAGGACCGGCAACCGGCTGCCGCCGACGAAACCGCTGGGGTACAGCACGGCGGACGGCAAGCGGCGGTCGGTGACCCGGGCCAGGATGGGTGCCGGGGCGTACGGGAGAGGCTCGGCGAAGGATCGCAGCGTGTGCACCCGGGTCTCGCCGCGCCAGACCTCGGCGCCGACCACGAGAACGTCGCCGCCGACCGCTGCGCGGCGTGCGGTGGCCACCTTGACGGCTTCGGCCGCACCGCCGCCCAGCGACGTGCGTATCCGGAAGATCTCCTGCAACGCCGGGTTGCCGTCGGTGCCCTCGACCACCAGGTCCGGCCCGGCGGCCGGCGCGCCGGTCTGTGGCAGCACACCGGCGACCCGGCGGACGTACAGCCCGGGCGGCGTGAGCAGGCTGCCGTCGGCGAACAGGCAGCGCGCGTCGAACCCGTCGTGGGCAAGCTCGCCGCCGACCAGCACGCGGCCGTCCGGCAGATAGCGCGGCGTGCCCGGGATCGGCTCGACCCAGCGGGCATCGGCCAGCTCGGCATGCACCTGAGTCTCGCCGGTGCGCGGGTCGACCGAGAGGACCAGCCCGTGTTGCTGCATCCGCCGGAGCACCGTGATCAGCGGTCCGGCGCCGTCGCCCCAGTGCACGTCCACCAGGTAGGGATAGGTCTCCCGGTCCCAATGCACGTCCACCCACCCGCCGTCGAGGTCGAGCAGGTGCAACGACACCGACCCGGCGGTACGCGCGGCCAGCACCTGACCCCCGTTGGGCGCCCACCACCAGCCGCGCGTGCGGCCGAACTCCGTAGCGGCCGGGTCGGCCACGCCCCACCTGACGCCGCCCGGGTCCCGCCATGTGCCGCCGCCCGGCTCGCCGGCGAGCAGTTCGTCGTGACCGTCCGGTCCGACGATCCGCAGGCAGTCGGTCGGCGTCACGTAACCGATGTACCTGCCGGTGGGATCCGGCCGCGGGTCGAGCACCTCCTCGGCGGTCGCCACCGCAGTCGTGGTGCCGGACACCAGGTCGGCCCGGTGCAGCCGCCCGTCCAGCACGAAGGCCGCCGTCCGGGCCGGCTGGTCGACCGCGAACGCGCCGACCCCGGGCGGCGAGACCTGCACCTCGGTGCCGGTCGCCACGTGCAGGACCCAGAGTGCGGCGGCCGGGTCGAACCGGCTGAGAGATCGCAGGAAGGCGACCCGCGCGCCGTCGTCGCCGACCGCCACGGCGTACGGCGCGCCGTAGCGGAACCGGCCGGTCCGCTCGGCTAGTTCGGGAAAGTCCACGACGACCAGCATCGCTGATCAAGAGCCCCGCGCGCCCGACAACCAGACGACAAAGACCGAACTCGCCCGCGGCCGAAACCCCGGGTGGCAGGACGTAAAGTTGCCGCCGTGAACGACCGCCTCCGTCCGGCCCGAAGCCTGCTGCTGGTGCACGCCCACCCCGACGACGAAGTCACCGGCACCGGCGCCACGATGGCGCACTACGCGGCCGCCGGCGTTCACGTCACGCTCGTGACCTGCACACTCGGTGAAGAAGGCGAGATACACATACCCCGGCTGGCGCAGCTCGAGGCGGCACAGGCGGATCAGCTGGGCGGGTACCGGATCGTCGAACTGGAGCGAGCGTGCGAGGCCCTCGGCGTCACCGACCACCGCTTCCTCGGCGGCGCGGGTCGCTATCGCGACTCCGGGATGATGGGTCTGGCGACCAACGACAACCCGCGCTGCTTCTGGCAGGCGGATGTGGACGAGGCCGCGGGTCACCTACTCGAGATCATTCATGAGGTCCGCCCGCAGGTGATGATCACATACGACCCGAACGGGTTCTATGGCCACCCCGACCACATCCAGGCGCACCGGGTCGCGATGCGGGCGGCCGAGCTGGCCGGCGAGGACGGCCCCCGCAAGATCTATTGGACGGCGATGCCCCGCAGCGTGCTCGAGGGCGGCATGGAAGCGTTCCGCGGGCTGGACGACAACCCGTTCGCCGACGTGGAGCGCGTCGAGGACCTGCCGTTCGGCCACCCGGACGAGGAGATCGCGGCGCAGATCGACGGCACCGACCGGTACGAGCAGAAGGTCGCCGCCATGCGCGCACATGCCACCCAGATACCGGACAACTCATGGCTCTACGGCATCGCCGGCGATTTCGGCGGCGAGTTCATGGGCGTCGAATACTTCGCTCTGGCCAAGGGGGAGCGCGGCGTGACCGGCGGCCCGCACGGGTGGGAGAGCGACCTGTTCAGCGGCCTCGATCTGGAGCAGTCGGCCGGTGCCTGGAATGGCGTCGCCCGGTGAGCTTCGGTCCGGTCTCCGTATCCGGCCACGGGCAGGCCCGTCCGGAGACGCCGTACGAGAAGGGCGAGCGCACGGAGAGCCGGGGAGCCGAGCGGGCGATCCGGGCGGCGGGCGTCCTGGTATCCGTCTTCGCCGCGGCCGTCACCGGGGTGGCCGAGCTCTGCCTGACCCCGCTGCGCATCGGCGGCGTACCGATCGGGGTCGCCGTGTTGCTCGCGGCGGTGGCCAACTGGACAATCTGCTGGTTCGCCGTCACCGCCACGGGCAGCCGCTGGGCGATCGGGCCGCCGTGGGTGCTCTGGACGATCTTCATGCTGTTCGCGGCCGGCGTACGCACCACCGAGGGCGACTACCTGCTGAGCGGCAATGACTGGATCGCACTCGTCATGATCCTGGTGGGCAGTCTGAGCTTCGCGATCTACTCGTACCGGGCGATTTTGCGACGCCACGTTGTCAGCGACGGCCATCGACCCGCAGAATTGCGCGACACCCCGCCCCCCTGATAGGTGATCAAGTGACGTCCGTACCGCAGCAAGCCGCTGATGAGGCCCCGACGGTCGCCATTCCCCGGCAGGCCGGGCCGGTCGACGAGCTGCCCGTCCACGAGCCGCCGGCCGGAAACCGGTTCAACCGGGCGCGCGCGGTCATCGTGGGGGCGGCCGCGTTCGTCGTCCTCTCCGCGAGTGGCGTGGTGGCGTACACCCTGAGCGGCGACGTGCCGCGCGGCACCCGCGTGCTCGGTCTCGACGTCGGCGCGAAGTCCCGCGCCGAGGCGGAGTCCCTGCTGCGCCGTACCTTCGGACCGCGCGCCGACGAGCCGGTAAAGGTACGGCTCGGCGACAAGCCGCTCGAGGGCAAGCCGAAGACCATCGGCATGACGCTGGACGTCGAGGCCACCGTGCGGGCGGCGATGAGGGGCAGCGCCAAACTGTTCGGCGAGCGGACCGTCGACCCGGTGATCCGGCTCGACCCGGCGAAGCTCGAGAAGGTGCTGCGCGGTGAACTGGACGCGAAGGACATCACGATCAAGAAGCCCGGTATCACGTACGACGGGCTGACGCCGAAGCCGAGATACCCGCAAGCCGGTCGCACGCTCGACCCATCGGTGTCCGCCACCAAGGTGCGCGAGGCCTGGCTGACCGGCGGCACGGCGGAGGTCCCGCTGGTCGAGGTGCCGCCGGCCACCACCAGGGAGCAGGTCGACGAGCTGATCCGTACCTTCGCCGCGCCGGCGGTCGCCGCGCCGGTGACCGTCCGGGCCGGCGGCAAGAGCTTCACCCTGAGCCGGGCCGCCCTGGCCAAGGGCGTGTTCTTCCGCTTGGACGACGCCGGCCGGCTCACCCCGGCCATCGACGCGAAGAAGCTGCACGCCGCGGCCGAGAAGGAATTCGACAAGGTCGAGGCCGAGCCGGAAGAGGCGTCGATCTCGATGGACGGCGGCCGGCCGAAGATAGTGGCAAGCACGCCCGGCCGCCTGGTCGATCTGCCGAAACTAGCCGCCGCCCTGCTCACGGTGCTGCCGAACCCCGGGCCGCGGGAGGTCGCCGCGCTGCTGGTGAAACAGCAGGCGGACACCACTGACGCGGACATGGCCAAGCTCGGCATCAAGCAGAAGGTGTCGACGTTCACCACCTACTTCACCGGCGGCCGTAGCTCACCTCGCACCCAGAACATCATCACCATCGCCAAGGAAGTGGACGGTGCCATCGTCAAGCCGGGCGCGACGTTCTCGCTCAACGGGCACACCGGCGAGCGGACGACCGCCCACGGGTACCAGGAAGCGCCGGTGATCGTAGACGGCCAGCTCGAGCCGGGCGTCGGCGGCGGCGCGTCGCAGTTCACCACGACGCTGTTCAACGCGGCGTACTACGCGGGCCTCGAGGACGTCGAGCACAAGCCGCATTCGTTCTACTTCTCCCGCTATCCGAGCGTGATCGAGTCGACGATCTTCTATCCGACCCTCGATCTCAAGTTCAAGAACACCACGCCGTACGGCGTGCTCATCGACACGTCCGCCACGGGCAGCTCGGTGACCGTCTCGATGTGGAGCACCAAGTACTACGACAGCGTCAAGACCGAACGCAGCCCGCGGCGTAACGTCACCTCGCCGCCGACGATCTACCGGGAGCCCGGCCCGGACTGCATCGCCACCAGCGGACTCCCAGGCTTCACACAGGACGCGTGGCGGATCATCCGCAAGGATGGCAGGCAGGTGAAGCGAGAGAAGTTCACCTGGACGTACGATCCCGAGCCTCGGTTCATCTGCGGCGAGGAGCCGTCTTAGTCCGTTGGAGGAGGACAACGTGAAGCATCGGTGGGTGATGATCGCGGCGCTGGCCGTCGGGCTGTTCGCCATCAACGTGGTCGCGCGTCTGGTGATCCGTCTCGGGTTCAACGGCGATGGCACCGCCGAGAGCCGAGTGTCCGTCGTCATGTTCGCGGTCATCGGCGTGGCGCTTGCCGTGGTCACATTCTTCCGTGCGCAACAGATACGGCCGAGCGGCTGGTTGCCGGAGATCGCTGCGGCGGCCGTCGGCGGCATGCTGCTGACCATCCTGGTCGGGCCGTTCGTCAGCGGCGACGGGCCGTTCGCCGGCGGCGCGGGTAACTTCTTCTCGCAGATCTGGATTTACGGCGGCTTTGCGATCGTCGGCACTCTGCTCGGCTACTGGATCGCCACCGCGCTGGGTCGCGATCACCGCTCCCGCTCGTTGAGCGCCTACACGCGTGCCACGTCCGCCAAGCCCCGCCGCGTTGTCCGCCGCTGAGCCCCGTCTCGGGCGGAGCTACGCCTGCGGGGACTCGCGGGTCAGGTAGGTGTGGTGCGTGGTGAAGCCCAAGCCGGCGTAGAGATTGATCGCGGGCGCGTTGCGCTCCTCCACCTGCAGGTAGGCGCGCGTCGCCCCGCGCCGGGCGGCCCAACCGGCCATCGCACGCACCACATGCTGCGCCAGCCCTCGCCGGCGGGCGTCGGGCGCGGACTGGACCAGCGAGATGCCGTGCCAGCGATCCGCTCCGGTCACCGTGCCGCGCGCGACCGCGAGTAGCCGGCCGCCCCCGTCGCGGACGGAGGCGAAGACCGTTCCCGGTACGCCGGTGAGCACGCGCACCGCGGCTTCCGGCAGGGCGCCCTTGTGCTCGGCCACCATCGTGAACCATTCGTCGGTCGGCCCGTCGGCCAGCGTGACCGGCGGCAGGTCGGTACGCCTGGGCGCCTCGGCCAGAACGGTCGCCAGCGGTGCGGTCTGCACCAGGACCAGCGGCCGCGCCGTCCAGCCGCGCTCGTCCAGGGCGTTGTTCACCGGTGCGGCCAGCGGCATCGGCGCGTTGATCAGCGCCGGTTGACCTCGGGTCGCGTACCAGTCGATCACGCCGTCGATCGCGGCGTCGAGGGTGCGATCCGGATCGCCCACCGCAAGTGCCGAATTGGCCCGCCCGGTCCAGTTCTCCGCGGCGCGCAGGATCCATCCGCCCAGCCGCGCCTGCATCGGAGCGGGCCAGGCCTCGTTGGCGGCCAACTCGAGCGCGATCACATCGGCGGCGCGCGGGCGGCGGGCGGCCGGCACTCGCTTGGCCCGGTGCACTTCCTGCAGCGGTACGCGCAGCGTGCCCTGCGCGGTCGCGAGGGTGAGTTCGGTCTCGGTGAGGTCGACAAGCTCACCGATGGCGTCCGAGAAGAGGATGCGATCGGCTGAAACACGAACAATTCGACGCACCACCACCCGGTGTCCCACATCCTGCCGCCGGAGCACGTGCAACCTCCTTCCGGCGAGATACTAGGCTTTGCACTGCCGCCGTGGTCGCGGCCGTGGCTCGCCGGAAGGGAAAGACCCGTGACCTACATCATCGCTGAGCCGTGCGTCGATGTGCTCGACAAGGCGTGCATCGAGGAGTGCCCGGTCGACTGCATCTACGAGGGCAACCGGATGCTCTACATCCACCCCGATGAGTGTGTGGATTGCGGCGCATGCGAGCCGGTCTGCCCGGTGGAAGCAATCTTCTACGAGGACGACGTGCCCGAGCAGTGGAAGGACTACACGAACGCGAACTACGAGTTCTTCGAGGACTTGGGCTCGCCCGGCGGCGCGGCGAAGGTCGGCAAGATCGACAAGGATGCGACCTTCGTGGCGGCTCAGCCGCCCGATCTGAACGAGCACTGACCGCGGTGCCGCTGTCTTCGAAGCTGCCCGACTTTCCCTGGGACCTGCTGGAGCCGGCGAAGACCAAGGCCGCCGCCCATCCCGGCGGCATCGCCGACCTGTCCATCGGTACGCCGGTCGACCCGGTTCCGGCGCTGATCCGTGCGGCGCTGACCTCGGCGTCCGATGCGCCGGGCTACCCGCTGACCGCGGGGACGCCGGCTTTGCGCTCGGCCATCAGCGGCTGGGTCGCACGCGCGTGCGCCGCGTCGGGCGCCTTCTCCGTGCTGCCGACCATCGGCTCCAAGGAACTGGTGGCCTGGCTGCCGACGCTGCTCGGGGTCGGCTCCGGCGACGTGGTGGCGATACCGGCGGTCTGCTACCCGACGTACGAGGTCGGCGTCCAATTGGCCGGCGCCTCCGTCGTACGGTCGGACTCGCTCTTCGCCCTGGGTCCCGACCCGCGCGTCCGGATGATCTGGCTGAACTCGCCGTCCAACCCGACCGGCCAGGTGTTGCCGGTCGAGCACCTGCGCAAGGTGGTCAGCTGGGCCCGCGAGCGCGGCGTCACGGTGGTCAGCGACGAGTGTTATCTCTCGCTGGGCTGGGAGGCCGAGCCCGTCTCGGTGCTTTCCGACGAGGTCTGTGGCGGCGACTACACCGGTCTGCTAGCCGTGCATTCGCTCTCCAAGCGGTCCAACATGGCCGGCTACCGGGCCGGGTACATCAGCGGTGACCCCCAGCTGGTCGCCGAGTTGCTGGCGGTCCGCAAGCACGCCGGCATGATCGTGCCCGCGCCGGTGCAGGCGGCGATGATCGCTGCGCTGGGCGACGAATCGCACGTCGCGGAGCAGCGTATGCGGTATGCGTCCCGTCGTTCGCTGCTGCGGAGCGCCCTGCACGGCGCGGGCTTCACGCTGCGGCACTCCGAGGCGGGTCTGTACCTGTGGGCCACCCGCGGCGAGGACTGCTGGGCGACGGTCGAGTGGCTGGCGTCGCTGGGCGTGCTGGTCGCGCCCGGTGCGTTCTACGGCCCGGCCGGTCAGGAGTATGTGCGATTCGCCCTCACCGCGACGGATGAGCGCATCGCGGCGGCGGTCGAACGCCTCGCCGCCGGGTAGCGTCAGGGCATGGTTGACCGCCCGATGGTTGTCGTGCGCGGCGAGGCGCTGCGCGAAGTGCCGCCGGAACAGGCAGTCCTATCCGTGACGGTGTCCGCCCGTGACAAGGACAGGCAGACGACGCTGACCCGGCTCACCGAGCGCAACGCCCAGCTGCGGAGCACGCTGGACGACTATCCGGATGCCATCGAGCGCCGGGAGACCGGTGGCGTGCAGATCTATCCGGAGCTCAAACGCGGTGGCGAGAAGGTCACGGCGTATACCGGCAACGTCACGACAACCGTGACCGTCACCGACTTCACCGCGCTGGGCGAATTGCTGCTGCGCGTGGGTAACCAGGACCAGACCTCGGTGTCCGGCCCGTGGTGGCGGCTCAAGCCCGGCAGCCGGGCCGGCGCCGACGTGCGCCGAGAGGCCGTCGCCGACGCGCTGCAAAGGGCGCGGGAGTACGCCGAAGCGGTCGGTGCCCGGGTGGATCGGCTGGTGGAAATCCTGGACGAGGGTACGGGCGGTGGCGGGGCTCAGCCGATGCGGTCGATGGTGTACGCCGCGGCCGAGGCGGCCGATGCGATGCAATTCGACATCGACCCGCAGCTGCAGACGGTGCAAGCGTCGGTGGTCATCCGGGTGGCGATCACCGAGCCCGAAACATTCGAGTAACGCAGAGAAGCCCCGACGAAGACGGGTCCCCACACTGGGGACCCGTCGTCATTGCGCACGTCGCCAGGACGGCCGAGCCGCCGTTCATCAGAGCGTGGGCAGGCGGTGCGCCGAAGCACATCGTAGCGAACTCTCATCCTCTTCAGACGGCCTTGCTGATGGCGCGGACACGAAGGAGGAAATCACTGGTAGGTGGCCCCGGATGCATGATCGCATCGGGGCCTCACGCGTTTTCGAATAGGAGCCGGACACGTACGGGTTAAGCCTAATCGGCAGCCATGGCTGGTTGAAATCTCAGGTTTCCACGGACGCTTAGCCGATTCCGCATCCTGCATCCTGGGGGGCACGATCCACTGACGAGCCAGTGCTGATGAGCGTGCGAATGCACGTACCGAATGGTGAAAAGCCCTCGCCCGCGCACCATGACCGACGCGGGTTTGAGTCACCTGGGTGCAGGTGCTAGCGGTGCCTTTGCCCTGCGCCGACACCGGCACCCACGCCGCGCGGGGTCCCGCCTGCGTTGATTCGTGTTCCGGACTTACCTCCTGCGGGTTAAGCCGGTCAGTCGTACCCGTCGTATCAATGCGCGCACAACGGCGGACGGAATCCCGATCACACAACCGGCGCATCTCAGGGAACGTTGTATTGGCATCACCAACGGCCACGGCAATGTACCGACAGTCCGCAGGAGGAACGCGCCGCATGCGAGACATCATCAGCCGGCATGCCGCCATGACCTTTCGCCGGGCGACCGCGTCATGAAACGCGACGTTCTCACCCGGCTGGACGGGCTCACGCGCCGAGATGGCAGCAGCCTCAAGCGCGGCGGCTCCACGGAAGGCCGCAGGAAGATCGAGGTGCTCATCGAGCCCAACACGGACGAGCCCACCTGGGAAGTACGGCAACCCCACACCGGACGGTCCGGAACGCGCAGATTCAACGGACGTGCGCGGTTGATCCTGACGGCCGCCGCGGCGACCGCGGTCATCGTCAACGCGGGCGCGGTGTGGGCGTACTGGCGTATCACCGAGTCGACCACCGGCCGGTCCGCCGCCGGCATGGCAGTCGAGCTGGCCCTCCGCGGCCGGTCCGACCTGAACAAGCCGCTGACGTCCGGCGCGACTGGCAATCTCACTGTCACCTTGACAAATGACCACGATTTCCCGGTACGGATCACCTCGGTATCCCGCGGTGCCGGCAACGTCGTGGCCGACGACGAACATCGCGACGCCGGCTGCACGGCGCCGGTCGTCAATCTGACCGAAGAGTCTTTCGCCGTGCAATGGGACGTGCAGAACAACATGATCGGCGCGTTCACCATCCCGAACGGCCTGATCATGGCGGCGGGCGGTGACCCGGCCTGCGAGGGAGCGACGTTCACCGTCCCGGTGCAGGTGCGCGGCGTGGGCCGAGCCAAATGACCGCCGAGTGACATCGAGTGCCCGGCGCCTCGGCCAGGCCCTGGTCTCAGGGCACCGTGAGCGGAAGCGCCGAGACGGCATCGGCCACCAGCGCCGCCGGATCGGGACGGCGTGCCAGCAGCTCGGCGGCGAACAGCTCGAACGCGGCCGGAAGAGCGGCCATGACGGCGGCCAGCTCACGCCCGGCCGGTCCGCGCAGAAACGGTGTGGTCAAGGCGACCAGCGGGCGCGCCCACCAGCCTGCTCCGCGCGCATCCACATCGGTCGTCACCGCCCACCGGTCGGCGGCCACCGCGGCGAACCGGACATCCACGTGGATCCGGACCCGTCGATGACTCACCGTCGCCACCAGTTGTGGTGACTGATCGACGAACGGCGGCAGGCGCGCTGCTTCCAACCGCATCAGAACCTGCACCGCACCGCGCACCAGCACACTGGCCGGCGCGAGATCGACCAGCTCGAGAACCGTGTCGATCCGACCCGAATCACGGACGTCGATGCGCGCGCGGGCCTCGTCCGGCTCGTCTCGCACGTCGAGCGCGGTTCGTCGGGCGTCGTCATCGGCGAGCGTCACCACCAGCCTGTGCCATTTCACGTCGACTTGCCCGGAGGCCCGCGCCGCCGCCACCCGGCCACGTTCCCAGTCCCGCGCGGCCTCCGGATCCGTCGCGCCGAGACGCTCGGTGACGATCGCTTCCTCGGGCGTCGGCTCGGGTACCAGTTCCTCGCGTATGACGAGTCGATAGACCGCACCTGGGCACGGGTGCACACCGGTCACCAATTGCAGACCCTCGTGCGGAGTGCCGGTAACCGGGTGCCGCACCTTGCCATCCACGAACGTCAGCGCCCGAAGCTCGGCGAGCACCGCGGGCAGCGCATGCACGTACGGTGCCAGGTCGACCGCAGTCACCTCGGTTCGACCGCTCAGCCGCATCTACAGATCGTATTCGTCGGCCGGCGTGCTGCGGAACACGCGTGCCGGCGGCCTCACCGCCGGACCTCCCTCGCCGATCTTGGAGTTGTGGCGGTTCTCGACTTTCGGAGTTCGACTTGAGCAGGCGTCGGCTCCGGCCTTCGCCCGGCACCGATCCTCCTACCAGGAAGTCCGGGTGCCCTCGCCCGGCACCGATCCTCCTCCCAGGAAGTCCAGGTGCCCTCGCCCGGGCACCGATCCTCCTGCTGGGAAGTCCGGGTGGCTTCTAGACCAGCAGGCCGACCGCCACACCGGCCATGACCACTGCGATCAGGCCGTCCAGGATCCGCCAGGCGGCGGGCCGGGCGAGCACCGGCGCCAGTTTGTGCGCACCGGCGCCCAGCGCGGCGAACCAGAGCAGGCTGGCCGTGGCCGCCCCGAGGCCGAAGATCCATCGGTGCGCATGCTGTTGCGCCACGGATCCCAGCAGCAGCACGGTGTCCAGGTACACGTGGGGGTTCAGGTAGGTCAGCGCCAGGCAGGTGAGCAGGGTGGCGCGCAGGGTCGCCGGGGCGTGATCGGTCGGTATCAGGCCGGTCGGCCGGAAGGCCCGCGTGGCGGCCAGCACCGCGTACCCGAGAAGGAAGGCGGCACCGATCCACCGCACCAGGACCACCGCTGTGGGGTGCGCGGTGACGATCGCACCTAGACCGGCGATGCCGGCCAGAATCAGCGCAAGATCCGATAGGGCGCATGTCAAGACCACCGGCAGTACGTGCTCACGTCGCAGCCCTTGGCGCAGCACGAAGGCGTTCTGCGCCCCGATCGCGACGATGAGTACGACCGACGCTACGAATCCGGCGATTGCTGAACCGAGCACGGTAGGAGGCTAGGGGTGGTGGTTGTACCAGCCGCTAATCGTTGGCGTGCAGGGCGGCGTTCAGCTCGATGCCCGTGCCCTTGCGCGGCCGGGCCTCCAGCGCGCCGGTCACCGAGTTGCGCCAGAACAGCAGGCCGTCGACGCCGGCCAGCTCGCGTGCCTTGACCACCCGGCCGTCCGGCAGGGCGATCTTCGAAGAGGCCGTGATGTACGTGCCGGCCTCGATCACGCAGTCGTCACCCAGCGAGATGCCGACGCCCGCGTTCGCGCCCAGCAGGCTGCGCTGCCCGATGGTCAACTTGTCCTTGCCGCCGCCGGACAGTGTGCCCATGATCGAGCTGCCGCCGCCGATGTCCGAGCCGTCGCCGACCACCACGCCCTGCACGATCCGGCCCTCCACCATCGAGTGGCCGAGCGTGCCCGCGTTGTAGTTGACGAAACCCGCCTGCATGACCGTGGTGCCCCTGGCCAGGTGCGCGCCCAGGCGGACCCGGTCGGCGTCGGCGATCCGGACGCCGGATGGGACCACGTAGTCGGTCATCCGCGGAAACTTGTCCACCCCGAAGACCGACAGGTGGCGGCCCGCCGCCCGTTCGATCATCCGGAGCTCGTCGACCCGATCCGGCGGGCACGGGCCGGCGGACGTCCAGGCCACGTTCGCCAACACGCCGAAGATCCCGTCCAGATTGAGCTCATTGGGACGGATCATGCGGTGCGACAGCAGGTGCAGGCGCAGGTACGCGTCGGACGCGTCCTTGATCGGGTCGGTGAGGGAACCGATCTCGGTGCGGACCTCGACCGCCGACAGGCCGGCCAAGGCCTTGGGACCGGCCAGTCCGGCCGGCAGCGTGGGCGGCTCTGGGCTCAACGCGCCCAGGCCGAGAAGCCCGGCCGGATACCAGGTGTCCAGCACCTGACCCTCGGCCGTCACGGTGGCGAGGCCGATGCCCCAGGCTGGGGAGGTCGAGATCTCGGGAGTCACGATCCCGACCCTATCGAAACTCCCATGGTCGGGTTCTCCCGCGCCCTCCGGAGCACCAGGCATCGGGAACCGGCACAGCCTCGTTTCGCGAGGACGGTTCACCCGCGGCCGGTATCGTGCGCCCTATGGCGAACCCGCTCACCCAGGACGTGCTGGTCGACCCCGTCGTGCTGACCCGCACGCTGGTCGATATCCAGTCGGTGTCCCGTGCCGAAAAGGTGATCGCCGACTGCGTCGAGGATGTGCTCCGGCAGACGCCGTATCTGAGCGTGGACCGGCTCGGAAACACCGTGATGGCGCGTACGGACCTGGGGCGTGAACAGCGGGTGGTGCTTGCGGGTCATCTGGACACCGTGCCACTGCACGACAACTTCCCGTCGACGGTGGTAGACGATCTGATCTACGGGTGCGGTACGTCCGACATGAAGTCCGGTGTGGCGCTCGCCCTGCATCTGGCAGCCACGTTGCCCGACCCCTGTTACGACGTCACCTACCTGTTCTACGAGGCCGAGGAGATCGAATCGGTCTACAACGGGCTCAACCTGGTCTCCCAGGCGCACCCGGAGTGGTTGGTCGCCGACTTCGCGGTCCTGCTGGAGCCGACGTACGGGGTGGTCGAGGCCGGTTGCCAGGGCACGCTGCGGGCGCTCATCCGCACCAGGGGCCGCCGTGCACATACCGCGCGGGCGTGGCGTGGCGTGAACGCGATCCACGCCATGGGCCAGGTGCTACGGCGGCTCGAGGACTACCGTCCGCGAACGGTCACCATCGACGGCTGTACGTATCGTGAGGGTTTGAACGCGGTCCAGATCAGCGGCGGCGTGGCGGGGAACGTGGTGCCGGACGAGTGCACCATCGAGGTCAACTTGCGGTTCGCGCCGGATCGCACGGAGAAGCAGGCGCTTGTTCACGTACAGGAACTCTTTGCGGGTTTCGATGTGGAACAGACCGACTCGGCTCCCGGGGCACTGCCCGGCCTGACCGCCGCGCCGGCCCGCGAGTTCCTCGCCGCGGTCGGCGTCGAGCCGGCCGCGAAGCTGGGTTGGACCGACGTCGCCCGATTCGCGGCGTTGGGTATTCCGGCGCTCAACTACGGGCCTGGCGATCCTTTACTGGCGCACGCGCCGGACGAGCACGTCGAGATCGGCAAGATCCGGGACGGAGCAGCGACGCTGTACCGCTGGCTGGCCGACTAGATCCGAATCTGCTAGATCCGGCTCGCCGGCACCCTGCCGACGGCCCGCGGAGCGATCTCGATGGTGGTGTCCGGGTCCCTTTCGCGCGGGGGCAGGGCAAGGGCCATGCGGCGTTCCTCGACCACTAGCCGGATCCGCCGCTGCATGCGGCGCTGCATCTTGATGCGTTCGTATCGCGTCGTCACGGTGGCTCCTCTGGCTGGCCCGCGCCCGCGGGTTGGTAACTGTACAGACGCCCGTGAGCTACCGTCCGTTGCCTCAATCTGGCAAAAACGCTACGTCGTCGCAATCCTCTTACCGAATCCCAACCGGTTATTCACCGGCTACTGACCGTCCGCACTACCGTTGTTGCCATGACGGACAGCACCAACGGGCGACCCCGATCGGCACCAGAGCGTCATCGCGGCGCGGTCACCCTACGGCGTGAATCGATACCGCCCAGCACCGCCGACGAGAAGCTGCTCGACTCGCACCACCGGCGCGAGTGGAAGACCAAGGACGCGTGGCGGGCGTTGCGGATCCTGTCCGAATTCGTGGAGGGGTTCGACACCCTGGCCGACCTCCCGCCCGCCGTGAGCGTCTTCGGCTCGGCCCGCAGCAAGCCCGACAGCCCTGAATGCGAGTTGGCCGCTGATCTGGGCGCGGCCTTGGCTGAGGCGGGCTATGCGGTGATCACCGGTGGCGGTCCGGGTGTGATGGAGGCGGCCAACCGGGGGGCCACGAAGGCCGGCGGGATGTCCGTCGGACTGGGCATCGAGCTGCCGTTCGAGCAGGGCCTCAACGACTGGGTCGATATCGGTATCGACTTCCGTTACTTCTTCGTCCGCAAGACCATGTTCGTCAAGTACGCGCAGGCGTTCGTTGTCCTGCCAGGTGGATTCGGCACCCTGGACGAGCTCTTCGAGGCGATCACGCTGGTCCAGACACGGAAGGTGACGCGGTTTCCGGTCATCCTGATGGGTGTCGCCTATTGGAGCGGCCTGATCGACTGGATCAAGAAGACCCTGCTGGACGAGGGCAAGATCAGTCCCGGTGACCTGGAGCTGATCCAGATGACCGACGACGTGGAAGAGGCGGTACAAATCATCGTGGAGGCGGATGCCGCGCTCGCATCCGCCGCCACCGAGAACGGGAAGCGGTGACGTGGCCGCCGTCTGCGTTTTCTGTGCATCGTCCACCACCCTCGAACAACGTTGGCTCGACCTGGCCGCGGAGACCGGCCGGGAACTGGCCGCCCGCGGACACACCCTGGTCTCCGGCGGCGGCTGCGTCGGCATGATGGGTGCGGTGGCCGGCGGCGCCCGGGCCGGTGGCGCGCACACACTCGGCGTCATTCCGCAGACCCTGGTGGACCGGGAGGTCGCCGACACGAACGCCGACGAGCTGGTCGTCACCGGCGACATGGGCGCCCGGAAGAACCTGATGATCGAGCGCTCGGACGCATTCATCACGCTGCCCGGCGGGCTCGGCACGCTGGACGAGCTGTTCGAAGTCTGGACCACCGCGACGCTCCGCCTGCACCGCAAGCCGATCGTGCTGCTCGACCCGGACGGTTTCTACGACGGCCTGCTGGCCTGGCTGGGCAAGCTGGCCGAAACCGAGTTCGTCCGCCGCCCGGCGCTCGAGGTGGTCACGGTGGTGAGTTCCGTCCCCGCCGCCTTCGACGCCATAGACCCGGCGCACACCACTTCGCTCTGATGCCGTCGCGCTTGCCGGCTCCCGCGGCCGGGAGGGTGTCACGCCGGGGCGGTGTCACCACACCGCCCCGGCGTGACCAGGCGCCCCGGCAGGCCCGCCGGGCGACACGGGGGCGCGCCGAGGCACGCTCTCACCGGACGCACTCGACGCGCTTCGCACCGGCACGCGGCGGGTTGCTGCCGAGGCATGTCCGGTCGGTCACGGATCCCACGCGCATGGCGACTCGCGGTGGCCGGGTCGGCGAAGTGGATCCGCATGGTTGCTAGATGGATTTAGCAACGATCTTGCTCTGATCTCCAGCAAAGGTCAAGGCTTATCGATCAGTTACCGCAGCGTCATGTTCGTGCGGCGGGCGATTTCCCTGTTCCTGGAAACGGGAGAGATTTCAGTTGCGGCGCCGTGGAACACTTGTCCCATGCCGCCGCAACGGGCGACCCTGCTTCAGGTCGCACAACGGGCCGGCGTGTCCCGCAGCACGGCCTCCTTCGTTCTGGCCGGGCGCCATCTGGACATGCGCATCTCCGAAGACGCCCGGCAACGGGTTCTCCGGGCGGCCCAGGAGCTGGACTACCGGCCGAACCTGATGGCCCGGAGTCTACGCACGAAGGTGACCAGGACGATCGCCCTGGTCTCCGATACCATCGCGTCCGATCCGTACGCGGGACGCGCCATCCACGGCAGCCTGGCCGCGGCGATTGCGCACGGCCATCTGCTGTTCATCGGCGAGACCGAGGGCGACCCGGTGGTCGAGGAGAAGTTGATCTCCGACTTCCTGGACCGGCAGGTCGACGCATTCATCTACGCCAGCATGTTCACCCGTTACGTGCGCCTGCCCAAGCTCCTGCGCGGCCGTACCGTGGTGTTGCTCAATTGCCTGACCCGCGGCGCCCGGCCGACCCACCATTCGGTGATTCCGGACGAGGCCGCGGCCGGTTTGAGCGCCGCCAACGTCCTGGTCGAGTCGGGTCACAAGGAAGGCATCTACCTGGTCGGCAACCCGGCCGAGCGGGTGTTCGCCGGCCGCGAGCGGGTGGCCGGGATCCGCGATGGCCTGGCGGCGGCGCAGATCAAGCTGGCCGGATCCATCGAATGCAACTGGTGGCCGGATTCGGCGTACGAGGCGGTCACCCGTGCGCTCGCCGGTGGCCTGCGACCGAAGGCCTTCATCTGCCTCAACGACCGCGTCGCGCTGGGTGCGTACCAGGCCTTGCGCGAGGCCGGTCTGGTCATCCCGACCGATGTGTCGGTGTTGTCCTTCGACGACTCGGAGATGGCCGCGTGGTTGCGACCCCAGCTGACCAGCATCTCGCTCCCGCACTACCAACTCGGCTGGCGGGCCGTCGAATTGCTGCTCGGCCCGCGGACCGAGCCGGGCGTGATCCGCTTGCCGATGCCCGTGCGCCAGCGCGCCTCGGTCGTTAAGCCGACCGAACTGACCTGACGGACGAGAGACGCCCCGAACCGCGATCGCTACGGTCCACTGTGACTTCGGGGGCGAAGGAGCCGCATGGCGCAGAAGCGGATTCTGGTGATCGGGGCGATCCTGATCTCCACGGCCATCGGCGTGCCGATCACGGCGCTGGTTGCGTCGGCCGGCACGTTCGCCGTGCCGAGGACGCCGCTGGTGGAGCCGGCCACGCCGGCTGCCGAGCCGGTGGCGCCACCCGGTGCGACCGAGGAGGCCGTTACGGTCGACGCCACCACCTCGAAGCTTCACCCCATCACGGAGCGTGTGGTGCCGCCGCACACCGGGGTGATCGCGCCGCCAAGCCGCCCCGCTGGATCCCGCTGACCGATGAGTGCCGGCCGATAACCGTCGTACCCCCGTGATCTCATTGTTGCCGTGAGCACGCCGGCGTCGACCTCAGCGGTGCGCCGACCGGCGTACCGGCTGGTTCGCCGTCCGGCTCCGGCGTCCCCCGAGCTGCTCGACGATCCCTTGCAGCGGCATGTCATCGAGCACGCCGACGGTCCGCTTCTGGTGATCGGCGGGCCGGGCACCGGCAAGACCAGAGTGCTCGTCGAGGCGGTCGCCGCGCGGATCGCGGCGGGAGCCGACCCGGAGCGGATCCTGGTGCTGACGTTCGGCCGTCGCGGCGCGGCGGCCCTGCGGGACCGCATCGAGGCGAGGATCGCAGGCGACCTGCGGCGGATCGTGCACGAGCCTCTGGTCCGGACCTTTCACGCGTACGCGTTCGGGCTGCTGCGCCGCGCCGCCGCCGAACGCGGCGAGCCGTCGCCCCGGCTGCTCACCGGCCCCGAGCAGGATCTGATCATCCGTGAGCTTCTCGCGGTGGTCGACGACCCGCGGGACGAGATCCGCTGGCCGGAGCCGCTTCGGCCGGCCCTGCCGACCCGGGCGTTCGCCCAACAACTGCGAGACCTGATGCAGCGCGCGGCCGAGCGCGGCGTCGGCGCGGTCGAACTCGCCCGGTTGGGGGAGCGCCTGGGCCGCGACGACTGGCCGGCGGCCGCCCGGTTCATCCGTGAGTACGTCGCCGTCCTCGCGCTGCGCGACGCGACGACCCGGGGCTCGACGGCCTACGATCCCGCGGAGCTGGTGCGGGCGGCGTCCGGGCTCCTCGCCGACGACCCGGAGCTCTTGGCCGCCGAGCGCCGGCGCCTCGACTTCGTGTACGTGGACGAACTCGCCGACACCGACCCCGCCCAGATCGAGCTGTTGGCGCGGGTGGCGTCCGGCGGGGTACCGCTTGTCGCGTTCGGTGACCCGGATTCCTCGATCTACGGTTTCCGCGGCGCCGACCCGGAGGTGGTGTGGAACTTCCCGACCCGGTTCCGCACCGCGTCGGGTGCGGTCGCCGAGACGTTGACGCTGCACACGAACTACCGGGCGGAGCCGGGCCTGCTGGGCGCGACCGCACGGGTGGCTCGACGCATGCGCGGCCCGATGCGGCACCGGGCCATGCATTCCCCGGAGTCAGCCACGCCATCCACGTCACCGGCCCCGGACGCCGCGTCTCTGACTGCCGACGCCGTGGTTCGGACCTTCCGGTCGTCCACAAGCGAGACCGCGTACGTCGCGCATGTGCTGCGGGAATCCCATCTGCTGCACGGCGTTCCCTGGTCGCGGATGGCCGTACTGTTGCGATCGACCTCGTTGCAGCTTCCGTCGTTGCAACGAGCGCTCGCCGCGGCGGGCGTGCCGACGACGACCCACGCCGAGGATCTGCCACTGCACCTGCAGCCGGCCGTCGCACCCTTCCTGCTGTTACTGCGTTGCGCGCTGGAGCCTGCGTCGCTCGGGGAAGAGGCCGCCGTCGCGCTGCTGCACTCGCCCCTGGGCGGGGCCGATCCGCTGGCCGAGCGGCGGCTGCGCCAGGGGCTGCGGGCGTTGGCGCTGGCGGCGGGGGACCGCCGGCCCTCCGGCGAGCTGCTGGTCGATGCGGTGCGTGACCCGGCCGGGCTGGACGTGGTCGAGCGCCGATGGGCCCGGCCGGCACAGAACGTCGCACGCCTGATCGCCACCGCCCGGGCGGCGGCCGTCGCGCCCGGGGCCACCGCCGAGCAGGTGTTGTGGACGGTGTGGCAGGCGAGTGGCCTGGCCGACCGGTGGTACGGCATGAGCACCCGCGGCGCGCCCGTCGAGCCGGGCGGCGAGGGAGGCCGGGCGCGGCAATGGCGTGCCGAGGCGGCGGATCGTGACCTGGACGCAATGGTCGTGCTGTTCGACGCGGCCGCACGGTTTGTGGACAGGCTGCCCGGTGCGCGTACCGAGGTATTCCTCGACCACGTGCTCGGGCAAGACCTACCGGCCGACTCGATCGCGCCGAGCGCCGACCGTGGCGAAGCCGTACGCCTGCTCACCGCGCACGCCGCCAAGGGCCTGGAGTGGGACGTCGTCGTGCTGTCCGGCGTGCAGGAGGGGATCTGGCCCGACCTGCGGTTGCGAGGCAGCCTGCTCGGCTCGGAACGGCTGGTCGACGTCCTGGCCGGGCGGGCCGCCTCGGACGCGGCCGCGGTGGTCGGGCAGACGTCGGCGCTGCTCGACGAGGAGCGCCGGCTGTTCTATGTGGCGACGACCCGGGCGCGCAAACGGCTGGTGGTGACCGCGGTCGCCTCGGCCGGCGTGGGCGGCTCGGATGGCGAGGAGCAGCCGAGCCGGTTCCTCACGGAGCTGGCGGTCGCCGATCGGGGGCGAGGCCCGGATGACCCACCGCCGCCCCACCCCGGCAGTCCCGGCCCGACCGGGCCCGGCCCGGACGATGCCGGCCCGGACGATGCCGGCCCGGACGATGCCGGCCCGGACGATGCCGGCCCGGCCGGTCCCGGCCCGGCCGGTCCCGGCTCGACGGGAACCGCCCCGGATGACTCGGGTCCGGCGCCCATGGAGCGGCCACCTCGTGCGCTGACCCTCGCCGCTCTGGTGGCGGAACTTCGTACCGCCGCGGTCGCCTCGCACAGCACCCCAGCCCGGCGGCGCGCCGCCGCGGGGCAGCTGGCCCGCCTCGCCGCCGCCAACGTGCCGGGCGCGCACCCGGACGAGTGGTGGGGTCTGCGGCCGCTCTCCGACGACCGGCCGCTGGTGGACGAGGGTGAACCGATCAAGGTCACCCCGTCGTCGATGGAGAGTGCGCTGCGGTGCAGTTTGCGCTGGCTGCTTGAGCGCCACGGCGGCGCGGCACCGGCCGGTCAGGCGCAGGGCGTCGGCAACCTGGTGCACGCGGCCGCGATGCTGGCGGAAGACGCGAACGCCGACCGGGAGCAGCTGGTCGAGTACGTCTCCGCGCGCTTCGACGCGATCGAGCTGGCCGCCCGCTGGCTGGCCGGGCCGGAGCAGGAACGCGCACACGCGATGGTGGACAAGCTGCTGCGCTGGCTGGCCGGGAACCCACGCCGGCTGCTGGCCATCGAGCACGAGTTCACCGTGCGGCTGGATGATCCGACCCGGCCGATCCAGCTCACCGGCCGGGTCGACCGGCTCGAGGTGGATGACCGGGGCCGGCTCGTGGTCATCGACCTGAAGACCGGCAAGACGACCGCGGTGACCGCATCCGACGTGGAGCAACACGCGCAGCTGGCGGGCTATCAGGCGGCGGTCGACGCCGGGGCGTTCGCCGAGTTCGGCGACCAGAGCGGCGGCGCGGCCCTGGTCCAGCTCGGGCCGGGCAAGGACGCCCGGGAGCAGATGCAGCCACCGCTGGCCGAGGCGGAGGACCCGAACTGGGCGTATGCGATGGTCCGTCGCACCGCCGTTACGATGGCCGCTGCCACCTTCTCGGCGGTGGCCAACAGCAAGTGCCGGGTATGCCCGGTCCGGACGAGTTGCCCGGTGTCCGGACAGGGGCGGCAGGTCGTCGAACTGGGCGCTGCCCGTGCACACGGCAGAGGGGCTTCGGACAGAGGGCAAGACGCAGGATGACGCAGCCGAGCCTCTTCGCCGAGCCCTACGTACGACTGCGCAGCCCGGCCGATTCCGGGCCTCGCTACACACCGCTCGAACTGGCCCGGTTCCTGCGCCTTCATCCGCCCACCCCGGAACAGACCGCGATCATCGCCGCGCCGATCGAGCCGGTGCTGGTCGTGGCCGGCGCCGGGTCGGGCAAGACCGAGACCATGGCCTCCCGCGTGGTGTGGTTGGTCGCGAACGGCTACGCCCACCCCGACGAGGTTCTCGGCCTCACCTTCACCCGCAAGGCGGCCGGCGAGCTGGCCCACCGCATCCGCACCCGGCTCGGCCAGCTGGTACGCCGGTTCGGCCGGGACGATCAGTTCGCCGGCGAGGCGACCGTGGCGACCTATCACTCGTACGCCGCGCGGGTGGTGACCGAACACGGGCTGCGGGCCGGTTACGAGCCGTCCGCCCGGCTGTTGACCGAGGCCGCCCGCTGGCAGATCGCCGACTCCCTGGTGCGCTCCTACACCGGCGAGATGACCGGGCTGAACCGGGCGCCGAGCACAGTGACCGACGACGTGCTCGCGCTGGCCGGCGAACTGGCCGAGCATCTCGTCACGCCGGACGAGCTGGCCGCCTGGACAGGCCGGTTCTTCGCCGCGGTGCAGTCGCTGCCGGGCCGGGTCTACAAGGACGTCACCGACATGCTCCAGCGCCAGCAGCACCGGCTCACCCTGCTGCCCCTGGTGCGACTGTACGAACAGCGCAAGCTGGATCTGGAGGCCATGGACTTCGGGGACCAGATGGCCCGGGCGGCCCGGGTGGCCAGGGATCATCCGGAGGTCGGCGCGATCGAGCGCGATCGCTTCAGGGTGGTGCTCCTGGACGAGTACCAGGACACCAGCCATGCCCAGGTGGTCATGTTGAACGCGCTGTTCGGCGGCGGTCACCCGGTGACCGCGGTCGGCGACCCGTGCCAGTCGATCTACGGCTGGCGGGGAGCCTCGGCCGGCACTCTGGACAGGTTCCCGAGCGATTTCACCGGTCCCGGCGGCCGGAACGCCTGGGTGCTGAACCTGAGCAAGAGCTGGCGCAACCGCCCGGAGATCCTGGACGTGGCGAATGCGCTGTCCCGGCCGTTGCGGGCGGCCGGCGCCCACGTTGCCGAACTGATGCCGGCGCAGCGCGTGGCGTCCTCTGTGGGCGGTCGGACGGTGACTTGCGCGTTGCTGCCCACCTACGCCGACGAGGCCGACTGGATCGCCGACTCCATGCTCACCGCGTGGCGGTTGTCGGCCGGCATGCCGGCGGCGCCGGCCGTAGAGATCCCGCTCGAGAAGCGCCCGACCAGCGCGGTGCTGGTCCGGGTGCGTAACCAGATTCCGGCGATCGAGGAGGCATTGCGCGCCCGCGGGCTGCCGGTCGAGGTGGTCGGGCTGGGTGGCCTGCTGGACACGCCGGAGGTACGCGACGTGGTGTGCACGCTGCGTGTCCTGGCCGACCCGACCGACGGGGCGTCCTTGTTGCGGCTACTCACCGGCGCCCGCTGGCGGATCGGCCCGCGTGATCTGGTGGCTCTGCACCGGCGGGCCCGGGCACTGGCCTCGGCCCGGGCGGCCGCCGTGCAGGCCGGCGAGCCGGACGACGTGGTCGGCGACCGGCTGGACGACGCCACGCTCGTCGAAGCGATGGCGGATCTGGGCGCGCCCCAGCAGTTCTCGGCCGAGGGGTACGCCCGGTTGCGCGCGTATGGCCGGGAGCTGGCGGATCTGCGGCGCCGGCTGGATCAGTCGCTGCCCGACCTGATAGCGGACATCGAGCGGACCATCGGCCTGGACGTCGAGGTGGCCGTCCGTGGCTGGGCCGGCGGCGATGCCGGGCTGGCACGCGGTCATCTGGACGCGCTGGGTGACGTCGCGGCCCGGTACGCGGGCGAGACCGATGGCGGCACGCTGGCCGGCTTCCTGGCCTTCCTGGCGGCTGCCGAGGAGGAGGAACGCGGCCTCGAGCCGGGCCAGGTCGACGTGGTCGAGGGCGCCGTGCAGATCCTCACCGCGCACGCCGCCAAGGGGCTGGAGTGGGATGTGGTCTCGGTCGCCGGGTTGGCCCGCGGCGTCTGGCCGGGGTCGGCCCGCAGCTCGGACCACTACCTGATGGGCATGGGCGTGCTGCCGTTCCCGTTGCGCGGAGACTCGCTGGGACTGCCGAGGTTCGATCTCTCGGCGGCGCAGGACCAGAAGGACGTGGCCGGGGCGCTGACCGCGTTCGGCAGGGCCTGGCGCGAGCACGACGAGCGGGAAGAGCGGAGATTGGCGTACGTGGCGGTGACCCGTCCCCGCCGGCTGCTGCTGTGTTCCGCGTACTGGTGGGGCGACGGCGTGAAGCGGCCCCGTGGCCCGTCGGTCTTCCTGGATGAGATCCGCGCGACCTGTCTCGAAGGTGCCGGCGTGGTGGACGTGTGGACGCCCGAGCCGCCCGCCGACGCCGGCAACCCGAGCGCAGAGCTGGTCGCGACCGCGCAGTGGCCCGCCGACCCGCTGGGTCCGCGCCGGCCGGCGATCGCCGCGGCGGCCGATCTGATCCGCCGGATGATCGCGAACCCGGATCCTGAGGCGGCGTCGGAATTCATCGAGCTCGCCGAATCCGACATATCGATCGGAGATCGGGCGGGGCTGGCGGCCGACGTGGTGGGATTGGCCGAGGACGGACTGGGCGAGGACGCGGAGATCGAGAGATGGCGGCGGGAGGCCGCATTGCTCCTGGCCGAACGGGAGGAACGCGCCCAGCGTGACGGTCCCATCGAGGTAGCCGTCCCGCCCCACCTGTCGGTGACCCAACTGGTAGCGCTGCGCCGAGATCCGCAGGCCCTGGCCCGTTCGCTGCGCCGGCCGCTTCCGCAGCGCCCGACCCCGCACGCCCGGCGCGGCACCGCGTTCCACGCGTGGCTCGAGCAGCGTTTCGGCTCGGTCCGCCTGCTGGACGTGGACGAGCTGCCCGGTGCGGCCGACGACGACGCGGCGCCCGACGAGGAGCTGGCCGCGCTGCGGGAGGCCTTCCTGGCCGGGGAATGGGCAGACCGTACGCCGGTGGAGGTCGAGGTGCCGTTCGCGACCACGATCGCCGGTGTGGTGGTGCGCGGGCGGATGGACGCGGTGTTCGCCGACCCGGGCGGTCGCTACGACGTCATCGACTGGAAGACCGGACGGCGGCCCGGTCAGGCACAGGCGGCGGCCGCGGTCGTGCAGCTCTCGGCGTACCGCATGGCGTGGGCGTCCCTCGCTGGCGTGCCCGTGTCGCGCGTCCGGGCCGGCTTCCACTACGTTCTCGACGGCGTGACGGTGCGCCCTACCGACCTGATGGATGCCGACCACCTGGCCGCCCTGGTCGAGGAGTTGCCGGAGGCCGACGGCGGCCGCGTTCCCGGCTAGGCCGGACCCCGATCCACCAGCACGAAGGAAGTGTCCACAAGGGCGGTGTCGGTGGACTCGACGAAGAGCTCGGACCGGTCGGAACTCCACTGCACGATCCCGTAAGCCCTGTTCCGCAGGAAATAGGTCGGTCGCTCCTGGTCGTCCTTCTCACCCGTGGCAGTGAGCTCGAAGAGTGTTGCCGGCGTCGGCGCACACTCACTGGCGGCCAGCCTTACCGAGCGTCCCGTCTGCACGCCGAGGCATGGCCGGCCGGCGCCCGCCGGCCCGTGGGACCGGATCAGGTAGGACTCGCCGCTGCGGACGATGGTGAACGGAGTGCCGCCGATCGACATGCTCGGTTTGCCGCCGGCCGGCAGGGCCAGATACTTGTCGACCTCCGGCACGTACAGCAGGGTGCGCCGGTCACCGTCCAGAATGGCCTGCATGCCGCTGCGATCGGCGGCCGCCGAGCTCGCCACCGGGGCGGTGCGAACGCCAGGCCCACCGGCGTCCTCGGGCGGCGGACCGCCGTCGTCGCCCAGTGCCCGATATAGCAGGCCGCCGGCCAGCAGTATCGCAAGGACGGTGGCCGCGACACTGATCTGCGTGAGCCAGCGGTGGGTGAAGGAGCGGCTGCCCGCGGTGAACGGCGCGTGGGCCGAGCGGCCCGGTGTCCGGTGTTCCGATTCCTGCACCACCTCCCGCAGGAAGGGCGCCGGCGCCGGATGGGCCGGAGTCCGGCGTTCGGCCTCTTGCACCGCCTCGCGGAGGAAAGGTGGCTCGTGGCGCACCGACGCCGTTTGCTGCGGAGTCGCGGCGAGCAGCAGATCGAGCAGCTCACGGGCGGTGGGCCGGTCGTGCGGATCCTTGGCCAGCGCGCGTTGCACGAGGTCGCGCAGTGGGTCCGGCACGCCGTTCAGGTCCGGCGGCTGAGTCATGATCCGGACCGCGGTCCCCGACGCCGAGTCCGCGCTGAACGGGCTCCGCCCGGTGCCCGCGAGGGTAACCACGGCACCCCAGGAGAAGATGTCCGCCGCCGGGCTCAGCCGCGATGTGGCCGCGGGCTCGAACCGCTCGGGAGCCATGTAGGCGATCGTCCCGATCATGTGGTCGGTACGGGTGTGGTGGCTGGTCGCGTCGAACGCCCGGGCTATACCGAAGTCGATCACCTTGATCCCGCCCAGGGTGAACAGCACGTTCCCGGGTTTGAGGTCACGATGGATCACCCCGGCGCCGTGGATCGCGGTCAGCGCGGTGGCTGTCCCGACGGCCATGCTGTGCAGGTTCGGCAGGGTCAACGGTCCATTGTCCTGCAGCACCGTCGTCAGATTCGGCCCGTCGATGTACTCCACGACCAGGTACGGCGGATCGTGGTCGGGATCGGCGTCCAGCACCGCGGCGGTGCAGAACGGAGGCACCTGCCGCGCCCGGTTGACCTCGCTGCGGAACCGCCGCCGGAACCGGTCGTCCCGGGCGAACTCGGCGCGGACCACCTTGATCGCGACCTGCCGTCCGTCCCACCCCTGGGCCAGGTAGACGATCCCCATGCCGCCCTCGCCGAGGCGGCCGCGGAGGGTGTACGCACCCAGCCGAGTGGGATCGTCGGGGTGGAGTGGCGATCTCATCTCGATCCACGGGGCCCATCGTCGGCGGCCAGACCGGAAGGCACGTTACCGCGCGAACCCGACCCGCGTAACCCCATCATTCTGCGAGGTCAGGCGGCGGCCGCCAGCAGATGCAGCAAAGCCGCCGCGTACGCCTGCTCCGGAGTGGGTGCCGAGAAGATGCGATCCTCGCCCAGCAGCCGGGTTTCCACGTCATAGCCCTCGGCCGATCGCCGCAGCGTCCGGAAAGTGCCGCCGAGCAGCTCACGCAGCTGGTCTTCGCGGGGCAGCCAGAGCGCCTCGTCGATCTCCACGTCGTCGAGGGCCCACTCGGTGGTGCCGTTGAAGCCGATCACCCGGCCGTCGGGCACGTTGTAGACCTCAATGGTCATGTTGCTGAGGAAGAAGATTTCGTCGTCCATGTCCCGATCCGGGATGGCGAACCGGTCACCGGCATTCGGTTTCCAGGTGAGCCCGGCTTCCTTCAGCTGTAGTGCGACTTGTACGCCGATCACCGGATGCCCTCCTCGGCCGTGCTACGCTCCGGACGTTGTCAGTTTGGTTCCCAAGTACTTAGGAGCGCCTGTGGGGATTCTGCCCCAGGCGCTCTTTGTCGTAACCCGGGTCTTTCCGGTACGGGCGATCAGTACGGCAGCACGAGACCCGCAGAATGCGGCTCTTACCACCTCGTTCCCGTCCATAATGGGCGGGAGCGATCGACCGTCGAGGAGACGATCATGGTTACCGGCGTTGTGAAGTGGTTCAACGCGGACAAGGGCTTTGGGTTCATCACCCCGGACGACGGCGGCGCCGACGTCTTCGCCCACTTCTCCGCGATCCAGACCTCGGGGTACCGCACCCTGGACGAGAACCAGCGGGTTGAGTTCGAGGTCACCCAGGGCCAGAAGGGCCCGCAGGCGGCCAACATCCGTCCGCTCTGAATCAGGTAGTGCGACGGCGCCGCATTCCGGCCGGAGTGCGGCGCCGTCGTCGTCTCATGTGCCGGCCGGTGTGACTTCCGGCAGCGGCGCGGTTCCGCCCAGGTGGGCCGGCAGCCACCAGCGGTCGGCCGGACCGGATGGCTTGTCCGGGTACGCGCGCTGCGCCGCGTCCAGCAACTGGCTGAGCCGTTCCCGCAGGCGCAGCGTGATGTCGTCGGGCGATACCCCCGGCGGGATGTCGATCGGCGCGCCGACGTTGATGAGCACCGGCACGTGTCGCTTGGCCAGATCCTTCGGGTGGCCCTTGGTCCACAGCCGGTGCGGTCCCCATATCGCCATCGGGACGAGTGGCACCTTGCCGGTACGCGCGAGCCGCGCCGCCCCCGACTTGAGGCCCTTCACCGTGAACGACTCGCTGATCGTGGCCTCCGGGAAGACCCCTATCACCTCACCCCTTTTCAGCGCCGTGGTGGCCGCCCGAAAGGCGGCCGTGCCGGCGTCCCGGTCGACCGGGATGTGCCGCATGCCGCGCATCAGCGGACCGCTCACCCGGTGGTCGAACACCGACTTCTTCGCCATGAACCGGACTAGTCGCCTCGCGGGCTGGGCGGCCAGGCCGCAGAAGATGAAATCCAGATAGCTGACGTGGTTGGACGCCAGCACGGCGCCACCGGTCGCGGGGATGTGTTCGGCGCCCTGGATCTCGATCTTCAAGTCGAGCACGCGGAACATCGTCTTGGCGAAGCCGATGACCGGGGGATACACCAGTTCCATGAGATGACGGTACGGGCCGAAGCTGAACCGCGCCCACGACAGTGCAACCGAATCGACGCTCGAAGCGTCTTGCAAGTGACTGCGATCCTCCGGCCGGACGGCGATTCTGTGTCCTCGTGGGCGGCCAGCACCCACTGGAGGCACAGATGGACACCCGTTACACCCGCGCCGCACGCCGGGAACTCGCGTTCGTGCTCTGTGTAGCCGTGATCGGAATCGCCCTGGTCCTGGTGGTGGCGTTCGCGCCGTGGTATGAGCCGATGATGACGGGTTAGCCGTCCGGCGCCCGTCGTGGTGTTCACTGGTAAGCGTGTCCGACGGAACACCGACCAACGCCTGGCAACGGCCGGGCGGTAGTTGGGGTTCGGGAACGGTCACCGCTCCTGGCGTACCACCGCCCGTCCCACCGCCCGGGTCCGCACCGCCGCAGCCGCCCGGCGGGGACGGTCATCGACGGCGCCGGCGGCAGATGCTGATCTTCGGCGGTATCGCCGGCGGCATCCTCGCTATCGGTCTGACCATCATCCTGCTCGTCGCGCTGTCCGGCGGGAGCGACCCGTTCGGCGATGACGAGGTCGCGGCTCCGACCGACGTCCGGCCGCCGCTTGCCCAGCTGTGCCCGGCGCCGACAGTTCCGCCGAGCGGGGGCTCGACGGCCGCGCCGGACGCGGCACCTCCACCGACGGGCGCGCGGACGGTCGACAAGACCGCAGGCATCTCCTACAACGCGTACGGACCGCCGTGGGTCCCGTGGGACGAGGTGTGGCGGGCCGGCACTCTCGAGGTGCCGTATCGAGTCGGGCAACACTTCGTGACCGAGCGGTACAGCGGCGGGGAGTACCACGCGTCGATCCTGTCCGCGGCTGTCCCGGCGGCCGACAACGACGCGGTGACACTGAACATTGAGTGCGTGGGCCGGCAGGTGGCCGCCGACGTCCGGGCCGAGTACTACCCGCAGCCGAACACCATGGACCCGCTGCGCGACGAGATCACCACGCTGGGCGGCCGACCGGCCTGGGTGAGCGAGTTCCGCCTGCATTTCTCCGCACCCGGGCTGCAGGCCACGGACGAGTTGTCCGCGGTGGCGGTGATCGACGTGGGTAAGCCGACCGCGGCGGTGCTGTACGTGTCCGTGCCCGGTACGCACAAGCAGTTCGAGTACGTCATCGACGACGTGCTGGCTTCCGTGCGACCGCAGTGACGTGCCGTCGTGGGAGACGTCGGTTACCGAGGGGGTCGAGGCAATGGCGGATCGTCAGGCTAGATTCGTACCGTGGCGCGCAGAATGAAGATCCCCGCGACGAAATATCCGGTCGAACGGTTCACACTCGAGAACGGCCTACGGGTGGTCCTCACCCCCGACCGCAGTGCTCCCGTCGTCGGCGTGGCGGTCGTGTACGACGTGGGGATCAGGTCGGAGCCGGAGGGCCGTACCGGATTCGCCCACCTTTTCGAGCACCTGATGTTCCAGGGTTCGGCCAATCTTGAGAAGCTGGCCCATTTCCGGCACGTGCAGGGCGCCGGCGGCAGCTTCAACGGTTCCACCCATCTGGACTACACCGACTACTTCGAGGTGCTGCCGGCCGGCGCGCTGGAGCGCGCGCTGTTCCTCGAGGCCGATCGGATGCGGGGTCCTCGCCTGACCGAGGAGAACCTGCGAAACCAGGTGGACGTGGTCAAGGAGGAGATCCGGGTCAACGTGCTGAACCGGCCGTACGGCGGCTTCCCGTGGCTGAAACTGCCACCGGTGATGTTCGAGACCTTCCCGAACGCGCACGACGGCTATGGCTCCTTCGAGGACCTTGAGAGCGCCACGGTCGCCGACGCGGAGGAGTTCTTCCGGCACTACTACGCCTGCGGCAACGCGGTGCTCGCGGTGGCCGGTGACATCGACGTGTCCGCGGCGACCGCGCTGATCGAGCGCCATTTCGGCGACGTGCCGGCCCGCCCGGCCCCGGAGCGCCCCGACTTCTTCGAGCCGGACCTGACCGTGGAGAAGCGTGAGGTCTACACAGACCGGCTGGCGCCGCTGCCGGCGGTGGCGAGTGGCTGGCGGGTGCCGGATCCGATCGGCGAATTCGCCGAGTACCTGCCCTACGTGGTCCTGGCCGAGGTGCTCACCGACGGCGACGCCTCCCGGCTGGTCGAGCGCCTGGTGCAGCGTGACCGCACGGTGACCAGCATCGGCGGCTACATCGGCTTCATGGGCGACGAGTATCAGGTGCGCAACCCGACCGCGCTGCTGCTGCAGGCCCACATGCCGCCCGGCGGGGACGCCGAGAAGGTGCTGCGTACGGTCGACGAAGAGCTGGACCGGCTGGCTACCGGCGGCCTCAACCCGGGCGAGCTGGCCCGCACTCAGGCGCGGATGGCCACCCACTACCTGCGGGACACCGACGCGGTCCTCGGGCGGGCCCTGCCGATGGCAGTGCTGGAGGAGCAGCGTGGCCACCCGGAGTTGTTGAACGACCTGCCCAGGCTGGTCGGCGAGGTGACCGAGGCGCAGATCGTCGCCGCGGCCGCCGCGCTGCGCCCGGAGCGTCGGGCGACGGTCGAAGTCGTACCGGGAGTTCCTGCATGAACGAGCGCACCGAGCGGAGCGCAGGGCCACGAGGGCATGCGAAAGGCTGGCACTGCATGAACGAGCGCACCGAGCGGAACGCAGGGCCACGAGGGCATGCGAAAGGCTGGCACTGCATGAACGAGCGCACCGAGCGGAGCGCAGGGCCACGAGGGCATGCGAAAGGCTGGCTGGCATGACGAACCACGTATTGCCGGATCTGGTGCCGGACAGCAAGATCAAGTTGCCCCGGCAGGCGGAGCGCACGCTGTCCAGCGGGCTCACCGTGATCGCCATTCGGCGTGCCGCTGTGCCCCTGGTCGAGCTGCGGCTGCGGGTGCCGTTCGGGCGTGCTCCGCTGCCCCGGGCAACCCTGCTGTCCCAGGCGCTGTTCACCGGAACCGGCACGATGTCCAGCGTCGACATCGCCGCCGAACTTCAGGCGGTCGGCGGCGGCCTGTCCGCCGGGCTGGACCCGGACCGGCTGTTGATCACCGGCAACTCGCTGGCCAGCGGCCTCGACCGGATGCTGGAGATTCTCGCCTCGGTGTTGACCGATGCCGGCTACCCCGTCGAGGAGGTGGCGACCGAGCGGGACCGGCTGGTCGATCACATCCAGGTGGCCCAGAGCCAGCCGGCGCACCTGGCCCGGACGGCGCTGCTCAAGCGGATGTACGGGCGGCATCCGTACGCCGTTCAGACCCCGGAGCCGGAGCAGGTCAAGGGGGTGCGCCCGGCGCAGCTCCGCGCCCTGCACGGGGATCGGGTGCGGCCGGACGGCGCGGTGCTCGTTCTGGTCGGCGACATCAGCCCGGACAAGGCGATCGACGCGGCGGACAAGGCGCTCGGCAGCTGGACCGGCCCGGGACGGGAGGGCAACATGCCCGCCACCCCGGACCTGGAGCCCGGCCCGCTGATGCTGGTGGATCGGCCGGGTTCGGTGCAGTCGTCGTTGCGGATGGCGCTTCCGGCCGTGGAGCGGACCCATCCGGACCACGCCGCCCTGCAACTCGCCAACCTGATCTTCGGCGGGTACTTCTCGTCGCGCTGGGTGGAGAACATCCGCGAGGACAAGGGCTACACGTACGGGCCGCACAGCGCGATCGAGCACTTCGTGGCCGGCTCGGCGCTGGTCGTGGCCGCCGAGGTGGCAACCGAGGTGACCGGCCCGTCGCTGCTCGAGACCCTGTACGAGATGGGTCGCATCGCCAGCCTCCCGCCGGGCGAGGAGGAGCTCGAGCAGGCCCGCCGGTACGCGCTGGGCACCCTCCGGCTCGGCATGTCCACCCAGGCCGGTCTCGCCGGCCTGGCCAGCATGTACGCGAGCTTCGGCCTGCGCCTGGACTACCTGACCGAGCACTCCGCGGCGCTGTCGTCGGCCACTCGCGAGCAGGTTGCCGAGGCGGCAGCGCGGTACCTCGCGCCGGCTAGGGCGATCACCGTCGTGCTCGGCGACGCTGAGCGGGTCGAGGCGCAGCTGTCCGTGCTGACCACGGTGGAACGCAGCCAGGAATGAGTCTCGCGGAGCAGCCCGACATAGGTGAGCAACTGGCGGTTCCCCCGCTGGCCCGGACCACTCTGGACCGGGCCGCCCTGCGCCGGCGCGACGCGGAGTGGCTCGCCGGGGCATGGGAGCGCGGGCTGGTGCTCGTGGTGGACAGCGGCGGCGGCCGGGCCCTGGTCCGCGATCGCCAGGGCGGCGGTGCTGAGCTCGTACTCCTGGATGCCGCGAAGGCGCCCGACGGCGAGCGACTGTTCCTCGGTGTCGATCCGGACGGCACGCCGCTGTTCACGATCGACTCCGAGCTGCCGGCCATCGAGGGTGCGCGCGCGATGACGCTCCGGGACGTCGGTCATCTGCTCGACGACCGGGACGCCGGCATCTTCAGTGCCGCCGCGGCGCTGGGCAACTGGCACGCCTCACACGCCTTCTCGCCGCGCAACGGGCAGCGGACCACCGCCATCGAGGGTGGCTGGTCCCGGATCGACGCGGACGGGCAGCAGATGTGGCCGCGCACCGATCCGGCCATGATCGTGCTGGTGCACGACAACGTGGCCGGGGCGGACGGGCGTTGCCTGCTCGGCAGCAACGCCGCCTGGAAGAGCGCGGACGGCAGCCTGCGCTTCTCCACGCTGGCCGGATTCGTCGAGCCGGGCGAGTCGGCCGAGGCGGCCGTCGTACGGGAGGTGATGGAAGAGGTCGGCGTACGCGTCCGCGCCCTGCAGTACCAGGGCAGTCAGGCGTGGCCCTACCCGGGCTCGCTGATGCTGGGGTTCACCGCGGTGGCGGACCGGGATGCGCCGGTCACTGTCGATCCGGAGGAGATCACCGAGGCCCGCTGGTTCAGTCGTGCCGACATCGCGCAGGTCATCGCGGGCGACTACCGGGACCCGAGAACCGGGGTCGCGATCAAACTGCCCATGCGCGCTTCGATCGCGTTCTTTCTCGTCGAGCGCTGGTTGCGGCATCTCCACCGGTAATGGGTGAGGCCTTTACCGTCGCAGTCCGGCGGAGTCGCCTCCGGCAGCAGAGTCCCGGTATTCCGGCGGCCATCCGGTAGCGTCCGTAAAGTCCGGTGTGTGATCACCACTCGGGCCGGTCATCTTGTGCTGACCTCTTTGCGGGATGAGAACCGCGCGGCGATCGGTGCGCTGCCGGCCCCGATCCGGCTGCTGCGCGAGGTGTTCGCGGTCGCGGTACGGCGGTGCTTCACCGATCGTGACCCGCGGGAGATCACCGAATATGTCCGCGAGCTGCTCATCCGGCGGCGCCTGCCGTTCGACGGCGGGCACGCGCGCGAGGCCGAGGCACTCATCCGTACCGCGCTCGGCGAGCTGGAGCTGGCGGCCGGCATCCCGGACGACCGCCGGATCGCGATCATGATCGTGGTGGTAGGTGATCTCGCACGCGCCGAGGCCACCGGTTCGGACGTCACGCTCTTCGAGGGCCTGGTGGAACATGCCGAGCGGCGGGTGGCTCGATTCGACCCGCAGCCGAACGGCCGCCCGTGGCGGCGGAAGAGGCCGCGATGATGGCCACCCACCGGGCCGACGCCCCCGGAGGCCGCCATCCGGCCACCCCTGGCGGCCGCTATCTACGAGCCACGGCGATCAACGACCGGGCCGACGAACCACATGGGGACGCTGTGCGGGACGTTTGCTCCCGTGCGTTCGCCTCGGTGGTGCAGCTCCGGTTCCGGCCGGACACCCCGCTCTTGGCAATCGCCTGCTCGGTCAGGGCCGCCGCACACCGGCATCCGGCGCTGGCAGTGCGGGTACGCGAGGCCGAGATGCTGATCCGCGAGGCGCTGGGCGAGCAGGTGCCCACCGGCGGGATCACCCCGGACCAGGCGGTGGCCGTCCACGTGCTGCTCTTCGCCTCGCTTGTCGACGAGCTGGCACTGACCGACGACGAGCTGGACGAGCTGATTGCGGACGCGGAAGCGGTTTGACGGCTCCCGCGCCCCGGCTCGCGGCTTTCGATCAGGCCGCCTGACCGGCCAGGTGTGCCTTGACCTGAACGATCGAGGGGTTGGTCAGCGCCGAACCGTCTGCGAACTTCACGGTCGGTACGGTCCGGTTGCCACGATTGACGCTCATCACGAAATCGGCAGCGGCGGAGTTCTGCTCGATATCCACCACGTGGTACCCGATGCCCTCCCTGTCGAGCTGCGACCTGAGCCGGTGGCAATAGCCGCACCAGGACGTCGAGTACATGGTCAACATCAGTCGGGACTCCTTCGGAGGGGATACATCGGCACTGCGCCATCCGTAGGAACGTCGTACCGGGGTGCCATGATTCCCGGTTGTGACAGCGGAACGCGTACTCGCCGGGCTCGACCCCGATCAGCGTAAGGCGGTGACCGCGCCCGCGGGCCCGGTGTGCATCCTCGCGGGCGCCGGCACCGGTAAGACGCGCGCGATCACGCACCGGATCGCCTATCGGACGCTGGCAGGTGAGATCAGTCCCCGGCACGTGCTGGCCGTCACATTCACCGCACGGGCCGCCGCCGAGATGCGGGCCCGGCTCACCGCACTGGGCACGACCGGGGTGCAGGCCCGGACGTTTCACGCGGCCGCGTTGCGTCAGGTGCGTTACTTCGCGCCGCGGCTGCTCGAGGGCCGGGCGATGCCCGAGTTGCTGGAGAGCAAGGCCCGGTTGGTCGGCTTGGCCGCGGCCCGGGCCGGGGTACGCGCAGATCGCACCGGCGCCCGTGACCTGGCGAGTGAGATCGAGTGGGCGAAGTCGTCCCTGATCGAGCCGGGGGAGTACGCGGTGGCCGCGGCCAAGGCGCAGCGCGAGCCACCGTTCGAGGCGGCCAAGGTGGGAGACGTGTTCGCGGCGTACGAGTCCCTCAAGCGCCGGCAGGGCGTGATCGACTTCGAGGACATGCTGCGCGCCGCGGTCTGGGGCGTCGAGGAGCACCCGGATGTCGCCGAGCAGATCCGCGCGCAGTATCGGCACTTCGTGGTGGACGAGTATCAGGACGTCAACCCGCTTCAGCAGCGCCTGCTCGACGCCTGGTTGGGCGGGCGTGACGACCTCACGGTGGTCGGCGACGCGAGCCAGACCATCTATTCCTTCACCGGTGCGACGTCGTCGTACCTGATCGACTTTCCCCGCCGCCGCCGCGAGGCGGTGGTGGTCCGGCTGGTCCGTGACTACCGGTCGACCCCGCAGGTGGTCGGCCTGGCGAACGCGGTGATCAAACAGGCGCGGGGCAGCGAGGCCAAGCTCCGGCTCGAACTCATCGGTCAACGGGCGCCGGGCGCCGAGCCGGAGCTGAAGATCTTCCCGGACGAGACCGCCGAGGCGTCCGCGGTGGCCAAACGATGTCGGGAGCTGATCGGCTCGGGCACCCCGGCCCGGGAGATCGCCGTGTTGTTCCGGACCAACGCGCAATCCGAGTCGTACGAGAAGGCACTGGCCGAGCTCGCGGTGCCGTACGTGATCCGCGGCGCCGAACGGTTCTTCGAGCGCGCCGAGGTGCGGCAGGCGATGATCGCGATGCGCGCGGCGGTGCGCTCGGTCCCGGGGGAGACACCGCTGGTCCAGGCCGTCGTCGAGGCGCTGTCGGCGACCGGCTGGACCCGTGATCAGCCGCCGCCGGGTGGGGCGGCACGCGAGCAGTGGGAGGCGCTTGCCGCGCTGGTCACACTCGCCGAGGAGTACGCGCGGAGCCCGGATCTGCACCTGATCGGTCACGCCGGTGCGGCCCAGCACGACGTCTCGCTCGCCGCCTTCTGCGAGGAGCTCGCCCGCCGGGCCGAGCAGCAACACGCCCCGACGGTGGAAGGTGTGACACTTGCCTCCCTTCACTCGGCCAAGGGCCTGGAGTGGGATGCGGTTTTCCTCGTCGGGCTGTCCGACGGAACGCTGCCGACCACGTATGCGAAGAGTCCCGAACAGCTCGAGGAGGAACGCCGGCTGCTCTACGTCGGCATCACCCGGGCACGCCAGTGGCTCTGGCTGTCGTACGGGCAGACCCGGTCGGGCGGCGGCCGAGCCAGGCGGCCCTGCCGGTTCCTGCCACAGCTCGAACGGCACGGCGGGACGGAACGCGCGGGCGTGTCGCCGTTGAGTCGGAAATCCGACCGTCGCCGTTCCCAGGTGTCCTCCTGCCGGATCTGCGGTGCGACGCTTCTCGCCGGCGCAGACCGCAAGCTGGGCCGCTGCCCGACCTGTCCGTCGGACATCGACGAAGGGCTCTACGAGCGGCTGCAGGCCTGGCGATCCCGCACCGCGTCGGCGCAGAACATCCCTGCATACGTGGTGTTCACCGACGCCACGCTGGTGGCCCTGGCGGAACGCAGGCCGACCACCCCGGCGGAGCTGCTGGCGATCGCCGGGATCGGTCCCCGCAAGCTCGGCCAGTACGGCGCCGCGGTGTTCACTCTGGTGGCCGGTGGGAGCGCTGACGATCTTGATACGGAGAACGTCCGAAACTAGTCCGTTAATTCGTTTGCCCTCCGCGCCGACCCAGGCATAGCCTCGACGCACACCGGTCGGAGCACTTCTGGCCGGATCCATGAAGATCACGAGCGCGACACGATGGAGGAGGTGGCACTGATGGAGAGCATCTACACGATGCAGCGACCGTCGCTGCCGGCTCCTGCCTGCGCTCCGCCCGCCGCAATGCCGTCGCGCCACGAGTCCGTGGTGGTCACGGCGGCCACGTGGGCTCCGCTCTCGCAGGTGCACCAGGTCCAGATCCAGGCCGAGCTGGCTCGGATCGTGGTTCTCGGCGATAGCGGCAACGGCACCACCGGGTTCGTGGGCAGCACTGTCCCGTCCGTCAAGGGCGTCGCCAGCGGTGCTCCGCCTCGAGGAAGGCCGGTCTGATCAACAGACCACCGGCTCACCTCGAGGCCGCGGAACCCGTAACCGGGATCCGCGGCCTACTTTTTTGCCGGCTCACCGGCCGGCGGTGCAAGACCTGTACGGCGATCCAGAAGATCGAGAAAGAGAGAGGTGACCGGGCTTTATGAGTCTGGCGCTGGCCCCACTCGACGTGCGCGTCGAGCTCGAGGCACACCTGCCCTGTCGGAAGTTCGACCCTGACCTCTGGTTCTCGGACTCCCCGGCCCAGCTGGAACTGGCCAAGTCGCTCTGCGGGGACTGCCCGCTGCGCGTCGAGTGCCTGGCCGGCGCGGTCGAGCGAAACGAACCCTGGGGCGTCTGGGGCGGCGAGATCTTCGAGCGTGGTGCCGTGGTTCCGCGCAAGCGGCCCCGCGGCCGTCCCCGCAAGGTCGACGTCGCTCGCGACGCCGAGTTGAAGGCCGAGGTCGAGGAGCGCCTCGCGGCGAACGGTCTCGACCGCAATTCCGTCCGGCTGGCGGCCTGAGCAATGACCGCCGTCACCTACCCGAGCAGAGAGAAGCCGAGCGAAGCGATGAAGGCAAACGGAGCCACCAAGATGCAACTCATCCAAGAAGCGTTGTCCCGCGCACGAATGCGTCGGCCTCAGGTCGACGGTCACCCTGAGGCTCACCGGTCCGCCCGCCGCATCGCCATGGAGGCGCATCACCGCGCCGCCCGCGAACTGTCCGGCCTGTCCAACTAGCCTCAGCCCGTCCGCGTTGGCCCGTCCGCTGCTTCAGCGGGCGGGCCTTCCCGCCCGCTACGCCTGTTCAGGGACCGGGGCGAAACCCGGGAGCCATTTCTCCAAGATCGCGCGGTACGGCGCCTTCGCCTCCAACTGGCAGAGCACCCCGATCGAGCCGATCGTCACGCGGTGGATCAGCAGGTACGACGGGGGCAGATTGAGCTTGCGGCTGAGCTGGTAAGCGGGCGACCGCGGACTCGACAGCCGCTGGGCCTCGCCGCGCATCCACGTCCTGGTGAAGCGGAACTCGTCAACCGCGACCGGCTCGATCATCGGCCGGAGGAATGCCAGTACCGCTTCGGCGTCTATCTCGTCGTCCTGGTTGATGAACTTCTCCTCGCGCAGCCCGTCGGCCACCGCCCGGGCGTCCCCGGCCAACGCCAACCGAGCCAGACGGCCGATCGGCTCGGGATGACCACCGGGCAGCCGGGCCACCGCGCCGAAGTCGATCACGCCGAGCCGGCCGTCGCTCAAAATCCGGAAGTTGCCAGGATGCGGATCGGCGTGCAACAGGCCGGCCCGAGCGGGCGCGGAGAAGTGCAGCGTAGCCATCAGCCGGCCGGCCTCGTTGCGCTCGGCCTCGGTACCGTCGCTGATCACCCTGGCCAGCGGTGTCCCGTCGACCCACTCGGTGACCAGCACCCGGGGCGCGAAAGCCACCACCCGCGGCACGAAGATCTCCGGATCACCGGCGTACGCCGATGCGAATGTGCTCTGAGTCTCCGCCTCCATCTCGTAGTCGAGTTCCTCGACGATCCGGTCCCGCAACTCGGCGACCAGCGGCTTGATGTCCATTCCCGGCTGGAGGATCTTGAACATGCCGGCCAGCCGGGACAGCTGCTTGAGGTCGGAGATCAGCGCGTCACCGGCGCCCGGATACTGAATCTTCACCGCGACCGGCAGGGTCTTCCGCCTCGCCCCCTTGCGGGCCGGTGGCAGCTTCCACACCGCCCGGTGCACCTGGCCGATGCTCGCTGCGGCGGCGGGGCTGTCGTCGAATTCGGTGAACTTCTCTTGCCAGTCGGCGCCCAGCTGCTCGGCCATCGCCTTGTGCACGTTGGCCACCGGCATCGGCGGCGCGGCCTCCTGGAGCTTGGTGAGCGCCTGCCGGTACGGCCCGGCCACCTCGTCGGGCATCGCCGCTTCGAGCACCGACAGCGCCTGACCGAACTTCATCGCGCCGCCCTTGAGCTGGCCCAGGACGCTGAAGAGCTGTTCGGCGGTGCGTTGCTGGATGTCCGCGGATATCACGTCGGTGGCGACACCGACGGCCCGCTTGCCGAGTCCCCACGCGGTGCGGCCGGCAAAGCCGAGGGGCAGCGCAGCGAGCCGGGCGGTCCGGGATGCGGCGCGCCGCGGTATGTCGCTCACCAGATCATTGTGACCGAAGGTAGGGCCTTCAACCGCCCGGGATGCGGCATACCGACACACGACGCGCTCAGGTCGAGTTGCGCCAAGACCACACGGCGGGGATGTCATCGGTGTGAGCGCGCGCAGCTGCACCCGGGATGGGGGTGCCACGTCCGGCGGCGGAACCGGCCGGGTGAGCTGACTTCCACGGTGGCACCCAGCGTCTCCGGATCGTCGCCGTCCAGAAAGGCCAGCACCTCTGCCGTGGCGAACGCCGCCGCCGCCAGCACGGTTGCCACCCGGCATGGCTCGATCGACGGCAAGAAGCCGGTCCAGCCCGGATCCCGCTCTCGTCTGTGCAGGTCAACGCAGTTGAGGCAGGGGCCACCGGAGGCCGGAACCAGCGGCCCGACGGCCGCTATGCCTTCCCGGACCGACAGGGCCAGATGCGGCTGACGCCGGCGCAGGTAGGCGACCGCGAGCAGAGCCACCGGCTGGTCGTACCCCAGTTGGACCGCCAGGGACGCCGCTCCTCGGCGTACCGTCACGGTGTTGATCTCCGGAGACGCTCGGGCCAGGGCCGCCGCGACCGCGTCGGCCCGCGACCGGCCGATGTCGGCGCCGCTCAGCGGGCCGCCGGGCAGTTCCGCGGCCGTGACCGAACCGGGCAGGTCCGCGTGGATCTGGCCGACCCCGGCTTCGGCGAGGGCCACCGCGACCGGCGCGCCCAGCCGGCCGTGGCCGGTGATCAGCACGCGCGCAGCCCCTCGTCTTCGCAGGGTCTGGCCCGGGTGGGCAGTGCGATCAAGGGCGAGTGCGGCCGACTCGCCGGCCAGCGACGGCGTGGGCGGATGCAGTGCCGGCGCAGGCAGCACCAGTTCGGCGGCGGTCAGAGTGTCGATCAACACCCGGGCGTCGTCGGGTGTGATGCCGTGATCGGGCGCCCGGCGCAGGACGGCATGCTCGGAGCGGGAACCATCCAGTAGGTCCAGCAGATCGGCGGCGCGGGGATCGGGAAGGTCGATGAGCACTGCGCGGGCCGGATCGGCGCCCAACTGGAGGGTGTGCGGGCCGCGCCAGGAACGTGATAGTCCGGGCAGCAACGTGGGCCGGATCAGGGGCATGCCTGACAGCTTGTCACCGGGCCATCGCGCTGAGGTGCGTTATCCACAGGCCGCGCGCGAGCGCCAGCCAGCCTTATCCACAGACCTGGTGCGACTTATCCACAAGCAGTAAACGCGGCAGCGCCCTCGCCGGTTGCCACTCGTACGGGTGAGGGGCGGCCGAAGCCGCCCCTCCGCGAAACGCCCTCAGGCCTTGGCCTTGCCCAGAATCCGGTTGACGGTGGTCCCACAGACCGGGCACTTGCCCTTGGCCATGTTCATGCCCGTCTTCGAGACTTCGACGGTGCCCTGGAAGTCGCGCTTCTCCTTGCACTTCACGCAGTAGCCGTTGTACGTGTTGTCGGCCACGGTTCCTCCTCGTCATGTTGTCGGCCGGGTCGGCCCGGTGCCTACTCGGGGCGGCATGCCCACGACTTGGTTCGGCGCTGGACCGATCCGCGACCACGTGGATGTGGCCACCCGCTACGGGCGGTCCCTACCCAGGTCGGGCCGTTTCCATGTCAGCGCAGCGTCGACGGTGTCGCCGACGACGTGAGTGTGCGGTGCCAGCCCGTCCTTTTTGAGTAGATATGCCGGGACACGCCGACGAATACGCTCAGAAGCGCCGAAACACGATGAGCCGGTCGGACCGGGCATGATCTGGAGCATCCGGGACGCGGAAGGGAGCCGTGGGGCGGCTGCGAAATTTTTTAGGCTGATCTCGGGGCAATGACCGTTTTTCTGGCGCGTGTCGTCCGCCATACCCTTGCGGTGATATGGGCCTGACGGATTAGCGTCTCAACGTGAACCCGAATCTGGGCCGCGCGAGCCGGTAATGGCCCGGACGCGCAAGCCTGTCGTCGAAGTGCGGCGCAGCCAGCGTCGGCGCCGGACGGTGTCCGCATACCGGGACGGCGAACGCGTCGTCGTCCTGATCCCCGACCGCTTCTCTCGCGCCGAGGAGACGGAGTGGGTGGAGCGCATGCTCGCCCGCCTGGCCGCGCGCGAGGAACGCATTCAGCGCAGCGACCACGAGCTCTCGATGCGTGCACGGCGCCTCACCGCTCGGTACCTTTCGGATCACGCCCGCTCGGTGGTCCCGGCCAGTGTCCGCTGGGTCACCAACCAGAACGGCCGGTGGGGCTCCTGCACCCCCGACGACGGCACCATCCGCATCTCGCATCGCATCCAGGAGATGCCGGACTGGGTCATCGACTACGTGCTGCTGCATGAGCTGGCGCACCTGATCGTCCCGAGCCACAGCACCCGATTCTGGAGCCTGGTCAACCGCTACCCGAAGGCCGAGCGCGCCCGCGGCTATCTCGAGGGCATCTCGGCGGCCACCGGCCTGGTCATGGCCGACGACTGATCGCCGCACCGGTCCCGCACTCACCGGTGGGCTCAGCCGCCCAGGAGGGCTCTCGTGCTTTCCCAGCCCTCGAGCGCCGGGTCCAGCGTCGCCAAATCGGCCGGACCGCGTATCCTGCGCCATTCCGGCGTCGACTCGACGTCACCGGGCCGAGGTGCGCCCTTGCGAAGCAGCATCGGCGTAGCCGAGTCCAGGTCGTGGTCGGCCAGCCAGTCCGGGGCGGGCAACCGCCCGGCCACCCCCAGCAAGCCGCCGTCCGGCGCGCCGGGGGCGACCGCCACGGGCTTTCTCTCCAGCGGCCGGAAGAGCTTGCCGAGGATCATGCCGGGTACGTCGGCAGCGTCCGCGGCGATCACGGCGGCCTGGTCGAAGCCGTCCTTCGCCGCGAGCGCAAAGACCGGAAGCACGGTCGCTGTCGGCACGTCGTAGATCCGCATCCCCGGCCAGGCGATCTCCTGGGCCAGCCACCGGTCGGCGGGCGTAGTGGCGATGGCCGGTTCCGCCTGGGTGAGCCGGGCGAGCAGATCGACGACGTCTTCGGCCAGCGCCGCGCGCCACGCCCTGCCGTCGACTCCCGGCGGATGCCACGGAACCGGCACCAGCAGCGCGACAACCACCCGCCTGACCACACGCCGACCCTAGCCGCCGGCCGTGGCGGTTCAGGTGTCCCGCGTCTCGTCGTCGCCGTGTTCCTTGCCCAGGTTCTCCAGCTCGGAGATGTCCCAGTCCAGCTGCGCGGCGGCGAACGCCTGTGGATTCGCGAAGTCCTCGTCGGTAGGCAGGAGGTCGGGGTGTTCCCAGAGCGCGTCTCGTCCCTGGATGCCGCGCTGCTCGGTCACCGCCGCCCACAGCGCGCCCGCCTCCCGGAGTTTGCGTGGCCGCAGCTCCAGCCCGACCAGCGCCGCGAATGTCTGCTCGGCCGGTCCGCCCGCCGCCCGCCGACGGCGGAACGCCTCGCCCAGCGCGTTGACCGCGGGCAGCCGGTCGCCGGCGGCGTGGTCGACGACGTGGCCGACCCATCCCTCAATCAGTGCCAGGGCCGTCTCCAGGCGGCCCAGGCTGGCCTTCTGCTGCGGCGTGTCCTCCGGCGTGAAGATGCCCTCCAGCGCCATCGCCTGCATCGACTCCGGGTCCGCCGGGTCGATGCGGCTCATCGCATCCTCGATCGCCTCGCGGTTGACCGTGATGCCGTTCGCGTACGTCTCCACCGCGCTGAGCACGTGCGAACGCAGCCACGGGACATGCTGGAAGAGGCGCTGGTGTGCGGCTTCGCGCAGTGCAACGTACAGCCGCAGTTGGTCTTCGGGAACCTCCAGCCCCTGGCCGTACGCCTGGATGTTGGCCGGAATCAGTGCGGCCGTCCCGGCGGGCCCCAGCGGAAGTCCGATGTCGCCCGCGCTGAGCACCTCGGCGGCGAGCTGGCCGAGCGCCTGACCCAGCTGGCCGCCGAACAGCGCTCCGCCCAGCGTGGCGACCATCGACTGCATCGGGCCGAGCTGGGCCCTGGCCTCCTCCGGCACGAGATCGCTCATGGCACCCACCATGCGGCCGGCGATCGGGTCGCACAGCTTCTTCCACACGTCCAGCGTGTTGTAGATCCACTCGTTGCGGTTCCACGCGGCTGTCGAGCGGACGCCGCTCGGCAGCGCCGAAGCCGGGTCCAGCCAGAGATCGGCGAGTCGCAGTGACTCCTCGACGTGGTTGCGCTCGACGATGGTTACGGCCGGATCGCCGGACGCGGACAGCTGGCTGGCCGCGACCTGGCGGGCGAGGTCCCAGTTGACCGGGCCGCTGCCGGGTGCGGCGAACATCTGCTGCAGCTGCGCCATGAACTGCTGCATCTGCTGCGGGTCGGAGGGGTCGGGCGGCTGGGCGCCCGGCAGGGAGAAGCCGAACGGGATATCAGGCACGAGGTCAACGGTACGCGCGAAACGAGGTCCCCGGACCGATGCAGGTGTCAGCTCAGAGAGAACCCAGAGTGGGTAGGTACGCTCTCGCGCATGAGACGTCGTGGTGTCACGGTAATCCTCGGCGCCCTGATCACCACACTATTGGCCATCGGGGTGATGGCCGTTCCGATGCCGTATGTCGTTCTCAAGCCCGGTCCGACGGTGAACACGCTCGGCTCGGACAACGGCAAAGAGGTGATCCAGGTGACGAAGGCGAAGACCTCGACGTCCACGGGTCAGCTGCGGCTCACCACGGTCGGGGTGCAGAACGATGTCGAGCTCGTCTGGGCCATCCGTGGCTGGTTCAGCGACGAGCAGGCGGTCGTGCCCCGTGACGTGGTCTATCCGCCCGACCAGACCGAGAAACAGGTCGAGGAGCAGAACGAGCAGGAGTTCCAGGTCTCCCAGACCAGTGCCGAGACGGTTGCGCTGCGCGAACTGGGCTACCCGGTCCAGACCGTGGTGACCGACGTGACAGCCGACGGCCCGTCCGTCGGCAAGCTGCAGCGGGACGACGTCATCACGTCGGTGGACGGCGTCCCCGTGACGAGCTCGGTGAAGCTGACCGCGTTGGTTCAGGATCGACCCGCGGGGACGGCGCTGACACTGGGTTACACCCGGGACGGTAAGCCGGGCAGCGCGCGGGTCGTCACCGCGGCCGACGAGCAGGGAACCCCTCGGGTGGGCGTGCAGATCAAACAGAATCAGCCGCACCCGTTCGACGTGAAGATCGACCTGGGTGAGATCGGCGGACCGAGTGCCGGCCTGATGTTCACGCTGGGCATCATCGACAAGCTCAAGCCCGAGGACCTCACCGGCGGAAAAATCATCGCAGGCACCGGAACGATCGACGACGAGGGCAACGTCGGACCGATCGGCGGGATCCCCCAGAAACTGGTCGGCGCGAGGGACGCCAGCGCCCAACTCTTCCTGGTGCCGATCGGCAACTGCGCGGAGGCGTTGCGCAACGCGGTACCGGGCCTGCCGATGGCGCAGGTGGCCACGGTAGATGACGCGCTTGCCGCGCTGCGGACCTTCACGACCGGCGGTACGCCGAAGCCGTGCTCAGCCTCGTAACAATCAGTACCGACGCCCTCGGTGGCGGGACACGACGCCGTAATGTGAAACACCGGGCACGACGAGTGTGTGGAGCCTACGTTGGTCATGCGTAACAGTCCTCTTCCGAGGATGAGCCGGCGCGGTCGCGTCACCGTCGGCGTCCTGGTTGGGGTATTCCTTCTTTTCACCGTGCTGGGCTGGGGCATCGACGCGTACACCGACCTGCTCTGGTTCCGTGAGGTCGACTTCACCGATGTCTTCACCGGTGTGCTCTTCACCCGCCTGCTGCTGTTCCTGGCCGTCGGCCTGGCCATGGCACTGATCATTGCGGGAAACCTCTACCTCGCGTACCGGCTCAGGCCGCTGCTGCGCCCGCACTCGGCGGAGCAGGCCACGCTCGAGCGCTACCGGATGATCATCGCCCCGCGGCTGGGCACCTGGATCGCGGTGATCGGCGTCGTGATCGGCTTCTTCGCCGGTCTCAGCGCGCAGAGCCGCTGGAAAGACTGGATGCTCTTCAAGAACGGAGGCAACTTCGGCGTACGCGACCCGCAGTTCAACGTGGACGTCGGGTTCTACGTCTTCGACTACCCTCTGTGGCGGTATTTGATCGGCGCCGGTTTCACCGCGGTGGTGCTGTCGGTGATCGGGGCGCTGGCCGTGCATTACATCTTCGGCGGCGTCCGGTTGCAGGGGGTCGGCGACCGGATGACCTCTGCGGCGCGCGCTCACCTGACCACCCTGGTGGCAGTGTTCGTGCTGCTCAAGGCGGTGGCATACATCCTGGACAGGCGGGCGCTGCTGCTCGAGCAGCACGTGTCGCCCGGCCTCTACGGCGCCGGCTACACCGACGTCAACGCGCTGCTGCCGGCCAAGGAGATCCTCGCGTACATCTCCGTCGTGGTCGCCATCGCGATCATCGTGTTCTCCAACGCGGTGATGCGGAACCTGGTCTGGCCCGGTGTCTCGCTGGCCCTGCTGGCGATCTCGGCGGTGGCGATCGGCGGCATCTACCCGCTGGCGGTGCAGAATTTCACGGTTCAGCCGAGCCTGGCGGACAAGGAAGCGCCGTACATCCAGCGCTCGATCAACGCCACCAGGGCCGCCTTCGGCCTGCAGGACACGGAGATCCGGCCGTACGCGGCGAGCAACACGGTGCCGACCGGGACCATGGCCGACGACAGCAGCGCCCAGGGCGAGCACAGCGTGACCATCGACGGCCACACCTATCGATGGAGCGGCAGCCACGCACGCATGGACCGCAGCAAGGGGGACGGCGAATGAACGGCCCTGCGGCGGTGGCCAACCTGCGCAAGGTGCCGGTACGTTCAGCAGTACGCTGGCTGATCGTGGGCCTGATCGCCGTGGCTACGGTCATCAACTACATCGACCGCAATGCCCTGGCCGTGATGTGGCCGGAAATCGCCAGGGAAGTGGGCGCGACCAAGGACGACTATGCCCTGCTGGTAACGGTGTTCATGCTGTTCTACGCCACCGGGCAGTTCCTGTTCGGTCGCCTGTTCGACATGATCGGCACACGCCTGGGCTTCGCCCTGTCGATCAGCGTATGGTCGATCTCCATCGCCCTGCACGCGATCACCCATTCGATGCTGTCCTTCAGCCTGGTGCGGGCGATGCTCGGCATCAGCGAAGCGGGTGCGTGGCCGGGCGCGGTGAAGGCCAACGCCGAATGGTTCCCGGCGCGTGAGCGTGCGTTGGCGCAGGGCGTGTTCAATGCCGGCGCGTCGATCGGCGCGATCGTCTCCGCACCGGCCATCGCCGGCCTGTACCTGTGGCTGGGCTGGCGTGGCACCTTCGTGCTGGTCGGCGCGATCGGCTTCCTGTGGCTGTTGCCGTGGCTGTTGGTCTACCGCGCCGGGCCGGACAAGCATCCGTGGGTGAGCGATGCCGAGCGCCGCCTGATCCTGGAAGACCAGGCCGGGCGGCAGGCGCAGGCAACGCCCAAGGCCAGCGTGCGCGCGCTGCTGGCCCATCGGCAGAGCTGGGGCATGCTGGCCTGCCGCTTCCTGCTGGACCCCATCTGGTGGTTGTTCGTGTCCTGGCTGCCGATCTATCTCGCTGAAACCTTCGGTTTCGACATCAAGCAGATCGGCCTGTTCGCCTGGGTGCCATTCGTAGGCGCGATGTTGGGCAGCCTCGGGGGTGGCTGGCTGTCCGGGCGCCTGATCCGCGCCGGGTACAGCGTGGACCGCGCGCGCAAGCTGGCGATCACCCTGGGCTGCGTGATCATGGCCCCCGCCCTGCTGGGCGCGGTGCTGGCCAACCAGCCGCTGCTTGCGGTGCTGGCGATCGCCGCAGTGCTGTTTGGATTCCAGGTGGCCATCGGCAACATCCAGACCCTGCCGGGTGACCTGTTCGACGGCCGGTCGGTGGGCACCCTCGCTGGCCTGGGCGGCCTGGCCGCAGTGGCCGGCACTCTCATCACCACCTGGCTGGTGCCGGTGCTGACCCGTCATTCCTACGCCCCGATCTTCATCCTCGTCGCCGCACTGGTGCCACTGTCGCTGGCCGCGCTGTGGTGGTGGACCGGGCCGATCCACAAGCTCGACCGCCGCGTCGGCTGAGCCCGCGTCTCCCTTTCATTCCCCCGCAAACCAAGGAGTTTTCCGCATGTCGTTCCAGGACAAGGTGGCCATTGTCACCGGCGGTGGCCGCGATATCGGCCGCGCCGTCTCGCTCAAATTGGCCGCTGCCGGTGCACGCGTCTGCATCAACTACGCCAATGATGAAGCCAGTGCCCAAGAGACACTGGCACAGATCCGCGCGGCAGGTGGCCACGCCATGGTGCACCGCGCCGATGTCACCGATGCCACAGCCGTGGCCGGCCTGGTCGCAGCGGCGCAGGCCGCCTTCGGCACGCGCATCGACCTGCTGGTGAACGTGGCCGGCGGCATGGTGCAGCGTCGTCCGCTGGCCGAGATCGATCCAGCGTTCTTCCACGCCGTGATGGACCTGAACCTCACCTCCACCTACCTGACCACGCACGCAGTGGTGCCGCACATGGGCGAAGGCGCAGCGATCGTCAACTTCGCCTCCCAGGCCGGCCGCGATGGCGGCGGCCCAGGCGCGTCGATCTACGCGACGGCCAAGGCCGCAGTGATGACCTTTACCCGCGCCATGGCCAAGGAACTGGGACCGAAGGGCATCCGGGTCAATGCGCTGTGCTGCGGCATGATCGCCACCCGCTTCCACGACGAATTCACCAAGCCGGAGGTGCGCAGCGCCGTCGCCGGCGCCACCCCGCTGCGCCGCCAGGGCATGCCGGAAGAAGCGGCTGACGCGGCGGTGTTCCTGGCTTCGGATGCGGCGGCGTTCATCACCGGTGCGAACCTGGACGTCAACGGCGGCACCTACTTCTCCTGACACCTGACCGGACTCCTGCCCATGCAGCGCTGGACACTTCTGTTTTCATTGACGCTCTGCTCCGCCATGACGGCGCCCGCTGTGTGGGCCGCACCCGTGTGGGTCACTGCCTGGACGGCAGCGCCCGCGCCCGACCGCAAGGACGGAACGTCCGATGCGCCGGTACAGTTCGCCGCACAGACTGTGCGCCAGGACATGCGCATTGGCAGCCGTGGCGATGCGCTGCGGCTGCGCATCAGCAACGAGCTCGGCACAGCGCCCTTGCGGGTCGAGGACCTTCGCGTGGGAGTGAAGAACGGCAAGGCCGCACCGCTGCCGGTAACGGTTGATAGCCGCGCGGTCATCGAGGTGCCGGTCGGAGCCGCGCTGCTGAGCGACCCGGTGCGTATGCCGGTGGCGGCGCTGCAGGAGATCAGCGTGAGTGCCTATTTCCCGCAGCCCACCCGCCCCGCCGTGCGCCGCACCGAGCTGCGGGTCGTAGAGGGCAGGCAGACAGACGTCGCCGACAGCGTACGGCTGAGCTACCAGCAGAACGTGTTCTCGGCCGTCATGGTGCAACGCGCCGAACGCCCGCAGGTGATCGTGGCGCTCGGCGACTCGATCACGGAAGGCGCCACTGCGCGACGCGGTACCTTCAACCAGTGGCCGGAACGGTTGGCGCAGCGTCTGCAGCAGGCATGTCCTGATCGCTTTGTCGTGCTCAATCAGGGCATCAGCGGCAACAAGCTGCTCGACCCTGGCCGCAGCCACAGCGCGCTGTCCCGCCTGGATCGCGATGTGATTGCAGTGGCCGACGCCCATCAGGTGATCCTGCTGGAAGGCATCAATGACATCCGCCACGGTGGCGGCACCCAGCCAGTACCCGGACGCAACGCGGCGGACATGATGCAGGGCTATCAGCAGGTTGCGGCGCGACTGCATGCGCACGGCATCCGCGCCTGGCTGGGCACCCTGACCCCGTTCGGCGGTTCCGAGCGCTACGAGCCCGTCTCGGCGGCGACCCGCATCACGATCAACCAGTGGGCACGCGCCGGCAACAGCGGCTTCGATGGCATCGTCGATTTCGATGCCGCCCTGCGTGACCCGAAGGCCGCGGAATCGTTGCCCAGCGACATCACCCGCGACCATCTGCATCCCAACGACGAAGGCTACCGGCGCATGGCCGATGCCATCGATCTGCGCATGCTGGGCTGCACCACCCCCGAGTGAGAGAGAACCGATGAGCCGCGTCGCTTGTTTCGGTGAGTTGCTGCTGCGCCTGGGCGCGCCCGGTCGTGAACTGCTGCTGCAGACGCCGCAGCTGCAGGTGCATGTGGGGGGCGCCGAGGCCAACGTCGCGGTCTCGCTGGCCCACCTTGGCCACGAGGTGCAGATGGTCAGCACGGTACCTGCCAACGCGCTGGGCCGGCACGCCGTGGCCGAGCTGCGGCGGCATGGCGTGGGCGTGGCCGGCGTGCGTGAAGTGGAGAATGAACGCATGGGCCTGTACTTCCTGGCAACCGGCGCGGTGCAGCGGGCCAGTGAAGTGGTGTACGACCGGGCCGGGTCCGCATTCGCAAACAGCAGCGCCAAGGATCATCCGTGGCCTGCTCTGCTGTCCGGCGCGCACCTGCTGCATGTCTCGGGCGTGAGCCCGGCGCTGGGCGCCAACGTGGCCGAGTCGGTGCTGGGTGCCGTGCATGCGGCTCGCGCGGCCGGTGTCCGGGTATCGTTCGACGGCAATTACCGTCCCTCGCTGTGGCGACGCTGGGACGGCGACGCCGCGGCGATCCTGCGCGAGCTCTTCGCCGGGGCGGACATCGTCTTTGCCGATCACCGGGATATTGAACGGGTGTTGGGGCTGCACTTTGCGCAGGACGATGCGGTCGCCCGAACCGTAGCGGCTGCGGCCGCCGCGTTTGCCGCCTTCCCGCACCTGCAGTGGCTGGCCTGCACCCAGCGCGACGTGGTGAGTGCCGACCATCACCGCCTGGGCGCGCTTCTGTTGGGACGCGACGGGACGCGGGCGCAGGCACCACCGCGCCCCCTGCCTGGCATCGTCGACCGGATCGGCGGCGGCGACGCGTTCGCTGCCGGCATCCTGCACGGATTGCTGTCCGGATTCGACGCGGAAAGCACGGTGGCGTTCGGACTGGCGTCAGGCGCCTTGAAGCACTCCATCCCCGGAGACTTCAACCCGGTCGCCGAGGCGCAGGTGCTGGCGCTGCTGGACAATGCAGGCGCAGATGTCCGGCGCTGACCGCACAACGCGCTCGCTCATTCCGCCCGACGGGTGGCCGAGCGCCGATTC
>Ga0081539_10000939_pt1 | contig 54579 bp, 57 predicted proteins | sample TabmetS4T2R2_FD_71023 | JGI IMG/M metagenome (GOLD analysis project Ga0081539, IMG submission 71023) | Tabebuia heterophylla rhizosphere microbial communities from the University of Puerto Rico - S4T2R2 | ecosystem: Host-associated > Plants > Roots > Rhizosphere ...
ATGCCGATCGGTCCGATGGGAATGATAGGGCCGCTGGGACGGCGTGGGCCGATGCCACTCCCTCCTCCTGGCCAGGTTATTGTCGACGAAGCCGTGGATTCACATACCCTCGCAGCCATCAGCGAGGAAACCGGCGCCAAACATTTTTTACTCAACACGGCTGATGTGCTAGGGAACGGCGCCGCACTCGAGGGTGCCGCAAACACGATCGTCACCGAACTGCGTCAGCAGTACAGTCTCGGCTACCGCTCGCCGCTCAAAGGTGATCTACGTCGCGAAGTACGAGTAGAGACTCGACGTGGCGGTGTCGTTGTTCGCACCCAAAAGGGCGTGAACTAAGCACATCAAGATACAAAGGTGCATTGGCCGGTATAGCTCATTCTCCGTGGCAGCCAGTGGGGCGTAGAGTGGGCTGCGCCTGTCATCAGAGGCAAGGAGGGATAGAGGAGATACAACACGATGAAAGCACTTGCACTGATTCCAGGGACAACAACGTTACGGATCGTCAATCGTCCTGAACCGACAGTGACTACACCAGATAAGGTGCAACTCCAGATTTTACAAGTTGGTATTTGCGGCACAGATCGTGAGCAAGCCGCTGGTGGCCGCGCTACTGGCGGATGGTCAGTCTGACCTCGTGATTGGACATGGAATGTTCGGGCAAGTCGTCGCTGTTGGCGCGCAGGTAACGCGTGCAGCCTGGCGACTACGCGGTGTTTACCGTGCGCCGTGGTTGCGATCAGTGTATTCCTAGCCGTCAGGTATCAACAGGTAAAATTGACGAAACCGTTTATGATCGGCAGTGTCAATGCCTCATGTGACCATTTTCAAATGGCCATTGATGATCTCGAACATGCTCAGCATCGTTGGGGCAATTTGGTTACTCATCTCGTCACACAAAAAGCTCCATATACAGACTTTACGGTAGCGCTAACACGTCGAAGCAAAGACGACATCAAAGTCGTTACTGATTGGACTGCTTAACGCCCGCCCACGTCTCCTTATTAATACTGCCAGCGAATTCAATCTGCACGTCTCCCCGCCCGGAGCTAAAGCGTCAGGCTCAACAAACAAAGGGAACGCTCATCCCTTGGGAGCTTGGCGCGCACCGGCTCTTTGGACAAACCTAGCCTAACAAAAATAGGCCTAGCCTTCTTCTCCTTTCTTTTTTTCTCTCCATACAAAAAATATCTTGACAAAAGACCTAATAATCAACTATTTATTAGCCTCCCAAGACCTTCTACCTCAATAAATTAGGAATAACCATGGAACTCGACAATGTCGATCGTCACATCTTGTCGATTTTGCAAGAAGACTGCACGCTCCAGCTTGCCAAGATTGGCGAGCGCGTGGGGCTCTCTGCTCCCTCGGTTGCTGAGCGGATTAAGAAGCTTGAAGAGAGCGGTATCATTCGTGGCTATACCGCAATCTTGGATGCCCGCAAGCTAGGGAAAGACATCACCGCTTTTATTGGCGTGTTTATTGATCATCCTAAGTTGATCAAAAATTTCGAGAAAGAAATCGATCGCCTGGAAGCGGTACAAGAATGTCATCACGTAACCGGAGAGCACACAGTGTTATTGAAAGTCAAAATCGATAACACCTCAGCGCTGGAAGAACTGATCCGCCGCATCCGTTCAATCGATGGAGTGACACGGACAGAAACCTCTATTGTTTTATCTACGTACACCGAGGGCTTGTGGTTGGATTTGAAGGAACACCCCAAGTCTGTCGAACCAGAGAAGAGCCATAAAGGACACAACGAAACCGTCGTACCACTCAAGTTGCGACGTGGAAGCTGATGAGAACAACAGGCTATAGGCTGTAGGCTTGAGGCTTGAGGGGAGGAGGAAGGAACTATGCAGAGGAGGCATCCTGTAGTCCAACGTCGAGAGCAGTAGGAAATAGACAGCGAAGAGTGAGTTTGAATAGAAGGGAGCGCGCATATGACACAGATCGGGTTTCCTCCCAAACAGGGTTTATATAATCCCCAGTTTGAGCACGACGCTTGTGGCATCGGATTCGTGGTCAATATCAAAGGAAAGAAATCGCATACGATTGTCAAACAAGCCCTCACGATCTTAAAAAACTTGGATCACCGTGGTGCGCGCGGCTACGAGGAAGCGACCGGCGACGGTGCGGGTATTCTGTTTCAACTCCCACACTCTTTTTTCCAGCATACGTGCGCAGCGCTCGGTATCCGCTTGCCGGAAGCAGGACAGTACGGCGTGGGCATAATTTTCCTCCCCCCTGATACCGAACAGCGCCGGTTTATCGAACAGCGCTTAGAAGCAGTTGTCCGTGAAGAAGGACAGGAAGTGCTCGGCTGGCGTGACGTGCCTGTCGACAACAGCGACCTTGGTGAATCAGCAAAAGCAAGTGAGCCGGTGATCCGGCAAATTTTCATTGGTCGCAAAGTCACCTCCAGTGACGACCTCGCGTTCGAGCGTAAACTCTATGTTATTCGCCGACGAGCCGCACGTGAGATCCGCTACAACGACGTGGCTGGCGGTCGCTATTTCTACGCGCCGAGCATGTCGAGTCGCACCATCATCTACAAGGGCATGTTGACGCCCGCCCAGGTCGGCACCTTCTATCGCGATCTGTCTGATCCATTGATGGAATCAGCTATTGCCGTCGTCCATTCGCGTTTTAGTACTAACACCTTCCCAAGTTGGGAGCGTTCGCATCCGTATCGCTATCTCATCCACAACGGTGAAATTAATACTTTACGTGGCAACGAAAATTGGATGCATGCGCGACAGGCGATGCTTGCCTCCCCGCTGTTTGGAGATGACCTGCGCAAGTTGTTTCCGATTATGCAGGAAGATGGCAGTGACTCGAGCAAATTCGATAATTGTCTAGAGTTCCTCGTCCTGACTGGTCGCTCTCTCCCACACGCAGTGATGATGATGATCCCTGAGCCGTGGGAGGGGCACGAGAACATGAACGAGGAGAAACGCGCGTTTTACGAGTATCACAGTAGCCTAATGGAACCATGGGACGGTCCAGCCTCGATCGGCTTTACTGATGGTGTCCGTGTTGGTGCAATTCTCGATCGCAACGGCTTACGCCCGTCACGCTACTATGTCACCAAAGACAATCTTCTCATCCTGGCGTCTGAAGTCGGCGTATTGGATGTGCCACCGGAAATGGTCCTGGAAAAACGCCGCCTCCAACCTGGCCGTATGCTCCTGGTTGATACTGAGCAAGGCCGCATCATCAGTGACGAAGAGATTAAGCAGCAGATTGCTATGGCGCACCCGTATCGTGAGTGGCTCACCACATATAGCGTGCATTTTGATGACCTACCAACACCGAAAGATCTTGAACCGCCCTATAACCACCAGGCAACGCTGCAACGGCAACAAGCGTTCGGGTACAACTTTGAAGATCTCAAGATCAACATCGGACCGATGGCACAAAACAGTATTCAGCCGATCGGTTCAATGGGGACCGATACCCCGCTGGCGGTGCTCTCGGATCGCCCACAGTTGCTGTACAACTATTTCAAGCAACTATTTGCTCAGGTCACTAATCCGCCCATTGACCCGATTCGCGAGGAGCTGATTACGTCCACGACCCTCACTATTGGTTCGGAAGGAAATCTGATTGATCCGCAGCCTAGCAGCTGTCATCAACTACGACTCTCGACGCCGATCCTGAAAAACTCGGAGATGGAGAAATTACGGCAACTCGATCAACCAGGCATCAAGTCGGTCACGTTGCCAATCCTCTTCAATCCAAAGGAGGGGAAAGCTGGCTTAGAGCAGGCGCTCGAAACCTTGTGCCACGCGGCAGATCAAGCGATCGCCAATGGCGCAACCATTTTGATTCTGTCAGATAAGGGCGTTGACCGTACCCATGCCGCGATCCCTGCCCTCCTCGCCGCAGCAGGATTGCATCATCACCTCATTCGTGCTGGCACCCGTACACGTGTGGGTTTGGTGTTGGAATCAGGAGAGCCACGCGAGGTGCATCATTTCTGTTTGTTGCTCGGCTACGGCATTCAAGCCTTCAATCCGTACATGGCCTATGAATGCCTCAATGACATGATCCATGAAGGAATGCTCAACCTCACCTACTACGACGCAGTCAAAGGTTACAACAAGGCCGTGGTCAAAGGGGTGGTGAAGGTGATGGCCAAGATGGGCATCTCTACCATCAAGTCGTATTGTGGCGCACAGATCTTTGAGGCGGTCGGGCTTGGACAAGAACTGATCGACAAGTATTTTACCTGGACCCCGTCGCGCATCGGTGGTATCGGCATTGATGCAGTCGCACGCGAAGCCGTGCAACAGCACGCCAAAGCCTTTCCGGAGATTCCGCTCAACGGTCATACGCTGGAAGTCCAAGGCCAGTACCAGTACCGCGCTGATGGAGAGCTGCACCTCTTCAACCCGAAGACCATTCACCTCCTTCAGAAAGCCAGCCGCACCAATAGTTACCCCACGTTCAAGGAGTACAGCAAACTCATCGACGATCAGTCCGAACGCATGGCGACGTTGCGCGGGTTGATGGACTTGAAGTTTGCCAGCCGACCGATTCCCATCGAGGAAGTCGAGTCCGTCGATGAGATCGTCAAACGCTTTAAGACTGGCGCAATGTCCTATGGTTCGATCAGTAAAGAAGCGCATGAGTCTCTTGCCATCGCCATGAATCGCATCGGTGGCAAGAGCAACACTGGTGAAGGCGGTGAGGACCCGGCCCGCTACACTTCTGATGCCAATGGGGATTCGCGTAACAGTGCGATCAAACAGGTCGCTTCTGGCCGCTTCGGCGTGACGAGTTACTATTTAACCCAAGCCAAAGAACTCCAGATCAAAATGGCGCAGGGAGCCAAGCCAGGGGAAGGCGGCGAATTACCTGGACGGAAAGTCTACCCCTGGATCGCCAAGGTGCGACATTCGACTCCTGGTGTCGGTTTGATCTCACCGCCGCCACACCATGACATCTATTCAATCGAAGATTTGGCACAACTGATCCACGATTTGAAGAACTCCAATAATAAAGCGCGCATCAGCGTCAAGCTGGTGTCTGAAGTCGGGGTGGGAACTATCGCCGCTGGGGTTGCCAAAGGCCATGCTGATGTCGTGCTCATCAGTGGACACGACGGCGGTACTGGAGCCTCACCACAGACTAGTATCAAACATGCAGGACTGCCGTGGGAACTGGGCGTCGCTGAAACCCACCAAACCTTGGTGCTGAACAACCTACGTAGTCGCATTGTGATTGAAACCGACGGCCAGTTAAAAACAGGCCGTGATGCGGTTATCGCTGCCCTCCTCGGAGCGGAAGAATTCGGCTTCGCGACTACCGGTCTCGTTGTTCTCGGCTGCATCATGATGCGGGTGTGTCATCTCGACACCTGCCCAGTCGGCATTGCCACACAGAATCCGGAACTGCGCAAGAAATTCGCTGGTGATCCTGGGCACGTGGTGAACTTCATGCGCATGATTGCGCAGGAGATGCGCGAGTACATGGCGCAATTGGGTTTCCGTACCGTCAACGAAATGATCGGACGGACCGACAAGCTCGCCATGCGTCGCGCGGTTGACCATTGGAAAGCCAAAGGCTTGGATTATTCAGCGATCCTCTACCAGCCGCAAGTTGGCCCGGAAGTCGGTCGGTATTGTCAGATCGACCAGAATCATGGCCTTGAAAAGGCGCTTGATAACCGAGAGTTATTAACGCTTGCACAGCCAGCGCTCGAGCGTCAAGAAAAGGCGGAAGCGACACTACCAATTCGTAATATCAACCGGGTTGTGGGTACACTTCTCGGAAGTGAAGTCACACGCCGCTTTGGCCCACATGGGTTACACGAAGATACAATTCATTTTCGGTTCCAAGGCTCGGCAGGACAAAGTTTCGGCGCGTTCATCCCGCGCGGCATGCGACTGGACCTCGAAGGCGATGCCAATGATTATTGCGGTAAAGGGCTCTCTGGCGGCAAGATTGTCGTCTCTCCACCAGCGGGTTCGACCTTCGTACCTGAGGACAACATCATCATTGGCAACGTTGCCTTCTATGGTGCGACTGGTGGTGAAGCCTACATTCGTGGCATGGCTGGCGAGCGGTTTGCGGTGCGTAATAGCGGCATGTGGGCGGTTGTCGAAGGTGTCGGTGATCACGGCTGCGAATACATGACTGGCGGGCGTGTGGCCGTATTAGGCAAGACCGGGCGCAATTTTGCGGCCGGTATGTCCGGCGGGGTTGCCTATGTTCTCGACGAGGATGGCACGTTCGCGGGCCACTGTAATCAAGAAACGGTCTCGCTCGATCGCATGGAAGAGTGGGATGTCCAAGAACTGGAGAAACTTGTCTGGAAACATGTCACTCACACAAATAGTGATCGCGCCCGTCACATCTTGACCTACTGGAACGATTTCGCCCCGAAGTTCGTGAAAGTCATGCCCAAGGACTACAAACGCATGCTCGACGCGGTTCGTGAAGCCGAACAGCAAGGCCACTTGGGTGACGAGGCGGTCATGGCCGCGTTCGAGGCGAATAAGAATGATGCGGCACGGGTGAGTGGGAATTAACGAAAGTCTAGGAGTCCAGAGTCTCAACAAGTCCAGAGTCTAGGAGTCAGGAAAAGGGGCATTCTCCTACTGACTACTGAGTACTGACTACTTAAAAGGTATTGTCATGGGCAAACCAACCGGCTTTATGGAGTTTCAGCGTGAGTTGCCTATTGATCGTTCTCCGCTTGCGCGGATCAACGACTGGCAGGAGTTTCACGAGCACTTTGCCGAGAGCAAATTGCAGCAACAAGGCGCACGGTGCATGGATTGTGGCATTCCGTTTTGCCATACTGGCCAGCTTATCAGCGGTATGGCATCGGGCTGTCCAATCAACAACCTGATCCCGGAATGGAATGATCTCGTCTATCGCGGCCTGTGGAAAGAAGCGCTAGAGCGGCTCCATAAAACCAATAACTTTCCTGAGTTCACCGGTCGTGTGTGTCCTGCTCCGTGTGAGGGTTCCTGTGTGTTAGGAATGACCGAACCAGCAGTGACGATCAAAAACATCGAATGTTCGATTATCGATAAAGGTTTCGCTGAAGGCTGGGTTAAATCTGAACCGCCAGAGAAACGCACCGGCAAGAAAGTCGCTGTCATTGGGTCGGGACCTGCCGGCCTCGCCTGCGCCGCGCAACTAAATCGTGCCGGACATTGGGTAACTGTCTATGAGCGAGCCGATCGGATCGGCGGTCTGCTGATGTACGGCATTCCTAACATGAAGTTAGAAAAGCAGACCGTCCAGCGCCGGCTTAACCTGATGGCTGCAGAAGGAGTGAAATTCGTCACCAATGCCGACATTGGTCGCACGATTCCGGCTGAACAACTGTGCCGGCAGTTCGATGCGATCGTATTGTGCACCGGCGCTACCAAGCCGCGTGACTTACCGATTGAAGGTCGCAATCTCAAAGGGATCCATTTTGCGATGGAGTTTCTCCACGCCAACACTAAGAGTCTGCTGGACTCTAATCTCAGTGACGGCAGATACATTTCAGCAAAAGACAAGCATGTGATTGTCGTTGGTGGTGGTGACACTGGTACCGACTGCGTCGGCACCTCGATGCGCCATGTTTGTAAAAGTCTCACGCAGTTAGAGATCCTTGCGCGTCCGCCAGACACCCGCGCAATAGATAACCCGTGGCCTGAATGGCCTAAGGTGTACAAACTCGATTACGGACAAGAGGAAGCCAAGGCACGCTTTGGTGACGACCCACGCGTGTACCTCACTACTGGAGAAAAATTTGTCGGCGATGCTAATGGCAACGTGAAAGAACTGCACATCGTTGACGTCATGTGGGGCAAAGATGCCAAGGGCGTATTCGGTCCGCAGAGAGTAGCTGGATCAGAGCGTGTGCTGAAGGCCGACCTCGTTCTGTTGGCAATGGGCTTTCTTGGTCCAGAAGACGCGGTGTTAGAACAGCTTAACATCAAACGTGATGCACGCTCAAATGCTGCGGCAGAGCACGGGAAGTACACAACCAGTGTTGACGGTGTGTTTGCTGCGGGCGACTGCCGGCGCGGACAGAGCCTCGTCGTCTGGGCGATCAGCGAAGGGCGAGGTGCAGCGCGGGAGTGCGATCGGTATTTGATGGGTGAGACGAATTTGCCGTAGAACAACGACACAATGCCCATCGGACAAGGCGGTGGGTGGAGGAACTCTCTGCCATATTTGCGGCGCGTAAGGTCACGGTCCGCACTTTCAGGCGTAGCACGGAAGACTAAATCGAGTCACGCGATATTGGTAGACTGCCGACTAACACCGCTCATGCGGAGCCCTTCGACAAAGCTCAGGATAAACTTCGCCCGTAGGGTAAAGCCGTCCTGAGCTTGTCGAAGGATCGAAGCCTGCGAAAGACGTGCTGCGCTGCCCTTCGACTTCCCCCTTGACAAGCTCGGGGTACGCTCAGGACGAGCGGGAAAGTTTTCCACTAAGAATGAGTAAGTGTATGAATCTTCCGTGGTCCGATTTAGGCCAACTGATTTGCGACCCTCCATTCATTTCATATAAAGTAACGCAGGAAGCGGTTGTGAGGGAGTATGGTTCAGGCGTCCTGTCCGGGGTGCGGTTCGCCAATCACGTTTAAGCTCGGGTCGTCGGTCGTTCTGGTGTGCGAATTCTGCCGTTCGGCAGTTGCGCGTGGAGATCGTGACCCAGAAGATCTTGGTAAGGTCGCTTATCTGGTAAAAACGGATTCGCTGCTATCGATCGGCTTGCATGGCCGCTACCAAGACGAGCCGTTTGAGCTCACTGGCCGTGCGCAGTTCAACCACGAAGCGGGTGGCGTGTGGAACGAGTGGTATGCTTCTTTCCCTAACGACCGCTGGGGCCGGCTTGCAGAAGCTCAAGGGCGGTTCTACCTCACTTTCCGGCAACCCCTGGTAGACCCCGAAGCCATTGAACCCTTTGCCACGCTCGTTCTTGGAGTGTTTGTGTTCACCCTCTCCACGTCGGCTCCATTAACCGTCGTAGAAAAGGGTATTGCTCACACGGTCAGCGCGGAAGGGGAAATTCCCTATCGATTCATCCCTGGCACTGAATACCAGTACGCCCACCTCTCTGGCTCTCATGGTGAGTTTGTGACATTGGATTATAGTGAAGACTTGCCGTTGGCCTTTATTGGCAGTGAGGTCGACTTTGCTGAGCTAGGGTTTCCCCAGACTGAAACACCACGCGCAGCAACTCAGCTTGAAGCGCAACAGCTCTCGTGTCCCAACTGTGGGGCTACTCTCTCCTTACGTGTCCCCGACCACACTGAACGAGCCACGTGTCCGAGTTGTGGCTCACTGCTTGACATCAGTCAGGGTAATGTCAAATTCCTCCGTGTTCTCGACCAGAAAGTGACGCCGTTGATTCTATTGGGCTCGGTCGGGCGCTTTGACCGTCATCTTCTCCTTACGGTTATCGGTTTTCTGCAACGTAGTGTCGAGTTTGACGGGATTCGTTATTTCTGGGAAGAATATCTTCTCTACGCTCCGAGGCTGGGATTTCGTTGGCTGGTCCGTAGCGACGATCACTGGAATTTTGTCAGCCCTCTTCCTCCCAGCAAAGTGACCAGCGAGTCACAAGAGGCCCGCTACAATAAGAAAAAGTTCAAACTCTACCAGGACGCTGCTGCACGGGTTGAACATGTTCTTGGCGAGTTCTATTGGCGAGTAGAAGTTGGCGAGACTGTGGTGACGGCTGACTATATTGCGCCGCCGTGGATGCTTTCACGCGAGATGTTTACTTCCGCAGAGAAAGCAACAAGTGAAATCAACTGGTCGCTCGGAGAATACCTTGCACCGCAAGCAATTGAGAAAGCCTTTAACCTTCGCGATCTGCCGCGCCCGTGGAAAATTGCTCCTAACCAGCCTTACCCTTATATGAAAGTGTATGAGCACTGGCTCCAGCTTTCACTCGTCGCACTAAGCTTAGGCTTTCTCCTGCTCTTCCTGGGAGCACAGCAGCAAGTCGCCCGACAAACCTATCAGTTCGAACCAATCACAAGAAGTGATGTACCTCTCGTTCGCTTTAGTGAGCCATTTGTCCTCCAACCACGACAGAACGTAGAGATTTCCGCGACCGCACCTCTCGACACTTCTTGGCTCGATATTGTTGGCGATCTCATCAACCAGCAAACCGATGAGGCGCAAGGCTTCTGGCTGGCCTTAGAGTACTATCACGGCATTGAGAGCGGTGAAGCCTGGACAGAGGGCAGCCGATCTTCACGTGTTTACCTCTCTGCACCAGAGGCCGGAACCTATATTCTGGGGTTCGACGTCCAGTGGCGCAAAAGCGAGTCTCAACCTGTGACGTTTACTATTACCGTGAGGCAAGGAGTTCCTCGTCCCCGACACTTAGTCTTCACGCTCTTCGCCCTTTCTATTGTTCCACTTTTTGTTACCCTACGGCATTATTATTTTGAACGACAGCGCTGGAGCGATAGCGTATACAATCCGTACGCTGTTGGAGACTAAGCCGGCGGAGAATCGTATGTTGCAGAAGTTCTACGTTACTACGGGAGTACTGATTCTCCTATTCTATGCCTGGGTGGGCCTCACTGGCAGAGAATTTGGCAACCCAGAGCGACAGAAAATTCCGGCGGATGCACGGCTCTCCCCTAGGGAATACCGATCATTTCACACGTGGCATTCCGGTTATCGAGGAGGGAAATGATGGAGGAATAGTTCGATCATCTCGCGGTTCAAGTTTTGAGTTCGCTGAAGTCGCACGGACGGCATTTTTTAGATTCCTGATTCCTAGTCTTTTTGTGACTCTAGACTTTGGACATTCCAAGACTCCACACTCCGAACTTTCTCAACTCTCAGACTCCTAGACCCCTAGCCATCGTTACCCCCAGATCTTGCTGGAGCGTTTCTAATGAACTTTGATGATCAAAATCGGTACTATGGAGCCATCTCAAGCAGTAGGAGAACGGAGATGGCCATCCGCCGAACGTTGAGACTAAAGATGCGGGAGCAGCGAGAACTGGAACAGTATCGCGATCATGATCCCCGGCCCTACGTCCGTGAACGATGCGGCGCGCTCCTAAAGATAGCCGCAGGCGCCACGCCCCATGCCGTCGTCCGCCAAGGCTTGCTGCAACCCCGGGACCCCGATACGCTCTATGGCTGGTTACAGAGGAAGGAAGAGGAAGGAGTGGCGGGCCTCTTCGCCCCTCAACAAGGTGGAGATCGTCAGAGGTTACTTCGTGGAGGTCGAGGCCGTGAGAGAGGAACTGGCGGAGATTCTGCACGCGGCACCGGGTGACGCCGCGCGGCGGGAAGTGGCGGTGACCAAGCGGGGCTCCGCGCCGAGCCGCTGGACCTTACGCACGATTGGGGCCTCGGTGGCCTGGCTCACCGAGTACACCGTCAGTGGCGTGTGGCGGGTGTTGCCGAACTGTGGCCTGGGACTTCACCCGTCGTGGGCGCGCTTGTTCAGTCCCGATCCGGACGACCTGAGCAAGGGGCGCCGCCTGCCCCGCTGCCTGCGCGACGCCGCGCGGCACCCGGACACCGTGGTGGCCGTGTTTCTGGTGAGTTTGGCTATCAGCGCTGGCCGGAAGTCGCGCCCACGTGGGGAGTGCAGGCGGCAGTGGCGCAGCGAGCGGGGAACAATCGACAATGGCGCACCATCGGTGCGCTCAATGCCCTGACCGGACAAGTCAACTATCGCGATGGCTACATCGTCGGGCGACACCAAGTGGGCCAGTTCTATGGGCTCCTGAATCGCGCCTACCCCAAGAAGGTGGAGTTGATCTATGTGATCCAAGATAACTGGAACATTCACTCGCATCCGGACGTGCTGACGGCGATGGCCAAGTACCCTCGGATCACCCCGATCTGGCTGCCGACCTATGCCCCCTGGCTCAAGCCGATTGAGAAGCTGTGGCGCTGACTGCGCCAAGACATTCTCAAGATGCATCGCTGGGTGGAGGACTGGCCGCAGGTCAAACAACGCGTGCGGGATTTCTTGGATCAATTCGCCCATGGCTCTGCTGCTTTGCTCCGCTATGTGGGCTTGAAGGGCAAGGGCAAACTGGCCCACGTGCTCAATACTTCGTGATCGCATGATTACCGAATTTGCTTGTCAAAATGCATTAGGAGAAAGGGCGGGAGGTCTATTTTTTATCACGCCTCAGCTTGCCTCTTATTCCATGCAACAAGCGTTGGACAGAGCTCACGCTTGATGGAGACGATAATCTTGTCACCAAAGGCAAGAGTGAAATCCTCTTGCGGATGAAATCGGCGCATGCCGTCTGATCGAGACTCATACGCAATAATGGCGAGGCTACCGAGGCGTTTCAGTTCCGTGGATTTCATGCCATCGAGCCTGGAACCTTTCTCCACTTCAAGTTCCATACTGAGCACCAACTCCTCGCCGATGGGAAGGCTACCAAGAATTCCCGGCTCGAGCGCAGCCACAGCGAGAGCTGGCGCCGAAAGAGCGGACGTACTGAACGTGGCATCGATACCGAACCCGGCTCCAACTTTCCGGGCCAGATCTGCATCGAACATCCGCAGGACCACCCGAATCCCTGGGGCAGCCGCACGTGCATTCAGCGCTACCTCAAGATTGGCGAGATCGTCATCAGAAGCGGCGATAACGCTACGTGCGCGCTTAACGTTGGCCCGGTCAAGAACGGCAGGATTTCTCAGATCGTCAACCACCACCTCTACCCCCAGCGCCTTCGCCTCATCCGCTAGCCGTGGTTCTGGTCTCGGGTCGATAACAATGATCCGCTCGCCGAGTTTCCGCAGTGTAGCGACGACGCGGATGCCAACATGTCCGAGCCCGCAAAGGATGACGTGATCAGTCATTACTCGCTTCCGCTTCCCGAAAAGGTTCTCGAGCCGAATTTCAAACAGGGCATCGTTAATCAAGGCAATAGCCGCCGCTAGAGAGGCGGTCCCCGCGAGCATTAGCATGCAGCCAAAGAGTTTGATACCAGACGGCGCCGTTTGCAGGTTATAATCGCCATAACCAACAGTCGTCACGGTCGTTACGGCAAAGTAGAGGGCATCTATCCACGGCAACGCCAGCCAGAGGTGAAACACTATCACACCGGCAGCCGTCAGCGTAATGCCGACGCCAATGACTAGCGACAAGGCACTTCTCATTCGGGAACATTGTTAAGAAACCTCACGGTTTGTCAACATGTTTGGACATGCCCCCCTCCTGGACTCAATCGAACTACGCAACATTGACGAGGGAGTATACAAATCATCGGTAGTCTAATGTAGACTCTTGGATTGATGAAAAATTTCACTCATAGTGATATTCTGACCGCGTTCTTTGGCCTTCCTGCTACGCTCGCCGTAAAGCAGTGCTTTCGCTTCGTGGTATTCACTAAAAAAGAAGAATTTCGCCGCCCATTATTTCTCGTTTTGGAGATCAACTTCTCAATCTCAAGTTCTAATCCCCAATCCTCAATCCAAATCTTTGACTTCTCCTCCCATATCCTGATCCTTTTCCTAAGATTTATCACAACCCCTTGAGTCGTCGTTGCGCATCACGTAGAAAAAAGAAGTCTCAAAAAGTACTCTTGGAGGGAAACTATACAATGAAAGCAGTGACCGTTTACACGACTGATTATTGCGGTTTCTGTGTCGCCGCGAAAAATTTACTCAAAAGCAAAGATATTCCTTTTCAGGAAATTGATGTGACAAAAGATCCAGCATTACGTCAAGATCTTGTGAAGCGTTCTGGCCAGCGTACCGTGCCACAGATCTTTATTGGTGACGAATCAATTGGCGGCTTCACTGAACTTAAGGCGTTGTCTGATCGTGGCGAGCTTGCCGCGAGGCTTGCCGACTGAACTAAAACGTAATACGTAATCCATGAAGCAACAATTTTGACGTTTTACGCATTACGCATGACGTATCACGTATTACGTTCCACACCCCACGTTTCACGTCTAAAGGAGGGAAAGAGTATGGCACTGTATCTTGATGAAATCTGGTTGCGAGACCCTAGTCCTGAACGGTCGAAGGAATTCGTTCGCATGATCGGCGCGGCAGCTAAAAGCCCCGCTAATGTCGGAGCCCCGGCAGAAGTGAAGATGATCGCCGGTCCATGGGCATCAAACGAAGAAGCGAAAGTGCTTTTTGTCGTTGATATCCCCAATCACACCCCAACCTTTCAAGTCTTTTCCAAGTTCGTTGCGCAAGGCTTAATTGAAAAGCGCCGTCTGACGCCGATTGTCGAGTGGAGCGAAGTCGAGAAGGTGGCGGGGCAGTGGTAGCGATCAGCTATCAACTCTCAGCCAAAATTGTAGCGGTCAGCTATCAGCAGTCAGCTAGAAAAGAGTGGGCAAGCTTCAAAATTGGTCCCTTTTCCTTCTTAGCTGATAGCCGATAGCTGACTACTTTTTAAGCTGAAATTTCACACACCTCACAACTCACCGCCGCATTCGCCTCAGCACGAATACGATCCTCTTCGGTTTGATACTGTGGGGTGTCATGACGAGGCGTACGCGAGTCACCTTCAGACATTGCAGTCCGCTTCCAATCTTCATCATCCCAACGAAACGGCAGGATCTTAATCTGACCTGGCACTGTCAGTGAGGTGAAACCTTCCAGCGCTTGGAGCATAATTTCGCGCTGTAACTCAGGCTGGTTCGGCTTACCGGTCGTGTGACCCAGCGGATAATCAAGGAACGCTGCACGGGGTGGATTCCCGGCTTTGAGAATGTCGAGCGCGCTGCCCATACAGAGGGTTGAAATACCAGCGGCTTCGACTTGTCGTGCTATCAGTCCCACGGACTGATGACAGACCGGTCACACGGGAACAAGCAATGTAACGTCTACTTCGTCAGCAACCAACTGTTCGGTTAAGCGAGGAGCGAGATTATCAGCAACGCGGCGCGAGGAATAGATTCCGCCCATAAACGTGTAGAAGTTCTCAGCTAGTGATCCAACCACACCTTCTTCCACTAACCGTCGTAGCGCGTCGATGGGAAAGACCACATTCGGATCTTTACGCGCATCGGTCTGATCGTAGGCAAAATGCGCGGTGCGGAGATCGGTCGTCTTCACGGTCGTCGGAATCGCACGGAATGACGCGTCATCTTTGAAATGAAAGGCAACTTGACCAGTCACGTAGATACCGCCAGAGGCGACCAATCCGAGCTTGCACTGCGAGAGCGGCTTACGCAATGGCGTCCACGGTGGCACTTCAGGGTTATTCACCCATTGATAGGCTTTGTAACCCAGCTTGGCGTAATTATCTGTAATGCGCCTGATATACTCGACTGGTGGTTGCGACATGAACACCTCCTGAGGGTCTCACTTTACGAATTCCGCAGAGGAATGCCAAGCCGTACACTATGAGTTTCCCTGCGGAACGATCCCTTCCAAAATGGAGATCAGGGATGGTAACTCCTCGGTCACCGTTTGCCAAACAATATCGAGATCGACAGCATCATAGCCATGAATGAGTCGGTTCCTCATACCGATGACGAGTGGCCAGGAAATTTGCGAAAGCTGTTTTTGCCTTGTTTTGGATACACGATTTGCTGCTTCACCAACGATTTCGATCAATCGGACCAACGCCAACGAAAGCATCCGCGAGGCCTCCAAGTCAGAACGGTCCTTTCCTATCACGAATGCAACAGCTTCACGTGAATGCTCAAGCATATGACGTAGACGCACTTCATCGTCATGCTTGGACATATTGCACCTCTGCTTCAGCAAGTACATCGTCACGAAAATATGGACTCAAGAACTTTGGCGTATTGAGGTCAACCTTCCGCCCTCCCAAGAGTTCGGAGAGCTCTATTTCCATCCCCGCGAAACGAATAAGTCCTGGGATGTGCTCAGGCTCAAACTCCACCAGTACATCGATATCACTCTTCGGGCCAAAGTCGTCACGCAACACCGAACCAAACAGTGACAGTTTACGGATGTGATGCCGGTGGCAGAACTGAGCAATCTGATCCTTAGGGATAGAAATTCTCGCTTTGGTGTTCATTGCCACTGAACCTTAAGACCTTCTAGACACTAGACGTTGGACGCTAGACTGTCGAGCAATGCTTTTGCCTCTTGCAAGTCTTTGGTATCAAACCCTTCAGTGAACCAGCTATAGATCTCAGACAACAGCTTGTGAGCTTCGGCTTTCTTGCCTTGGTGCTGCCACAGACGGGCGAGGCTCATTGTCGCTCGCAGCTCCAAGGACTTCGCCTGTTGCTTCTCAGCGATCTCGATGGCTTTGAGGAAGCAGGCTTCGGCTTCGTCCTCTTTCGTAGGGTGGGCACGGCCCACCGTTCCTGCCTCGATCAGGCTCACATTTTGGTGGGCATTGCCCACCCTACTAGGATGCAGCAGAAGTTCTCCCTTGAGCCGATACAGTTCTGCCTCCCACCCGCGCTCTCTGTTTTTGTTCACCATAGTCAGCGCCTCAGCCAGTACAGTAAGCCCTTCTTCTATCTGACCTACTTTCTCATACGCTTCAGCTAATAGGCTAAGGACTATTGGCCCTTGTAGCTCTACCCCCATCGTTCGCCAGGCAGTTATTCCCTGACGTATCTGGGCTATTCCCTCCTCTCCTTGACCCTGCCTAGCGAGTGCCCAGCCTCGCATGATCGTTCCCATCGCCAATATGGACGGAAATCCCAACTTTGTCGCGAGCGCAATGCTTGCTTCAGCACGCTCTAGGGTCAATTGCGCTTCTCGGCGGTGTTCATGGATCTCAGAGGAAACAAGCAGAGCCCAAGCTTGGCCGTAGGAATCGGGATACTCCTGGGCTAGGGCGAGGGCATCTGACATTCTCGCTACGGCCTGGTCTGGATAACCAAGAAACCATAAGGACCAGGCCGTAAAGGAAAGGCAATGCATTTTGGGTTCTTGCAGGGAGAGAAAAGAATGAGAGTTGTGTTGCTGGGAATCGTAGAAGGCAATACTCTGTTCCACGTGCGATCGAGCAGAAGCAAACTCTCCAAGCCAGAACAATGACATCCCTAACATACGATAGGCGTCAAGAAGAAAAGTAGGATCTTGTACATTCTGCGCCAGACGCATCTGCTGCTCCGCTAGCTCATGCGATGTCAGTAGATCTCCCCGTATTCCATAAAACGACCACAATCCCCCCAACACTGAGAAGAGCTGAGCAGTCTCTCCTACAGACTGACACAGTTCTAGCGCTCGTCTGTAAACTTTTTCTACTTCAGGAAAGTAACCTTTAGTCGCAATCAAAGGAGTACCTAAAGTGACCTGCAGTGTGAGCTCTTGCTGAGCGCGCTCAGGGGTGTCTGGCAAGGTCTTGATTAGCTCCAATCCTTTGGTGAGGTGACTGATCGCCTCTACATAAGCTGAGCGCTGAGTCGCTCGCTCCCCTGCTCGTTGCCAATATGGCATCACCTGAGCTCCGAGTCCCGCCTCAGTATAGTGATGCGCGAGCAATTCGGGTTGAGCGTCTTTCGTCGCAACAAATCGTTCCTCCAACGCTTGAGCTATCTGTTGGTGATAGTGTTGCCGGGTGCTTTTGAGCAGCGATTGATACGCTGCGTCCTGAATCAGTGCATGCTTGAAGGTATAGGTCGCCCGCGGCAGTAGCCCACGTTGATACAGCAATTCGGCATCCACCAGCTTTGCTAAGGATGCCTGGACTGCCGTCTCTGCTAATGACGATACAGCATCAAGCAGCTCGTAGGAGAACTCTCGACCTACTGTCGCCCCAAGTTGGGCGATCTCTTTCGCCGCCCCTAAGCGATCCAACCGGGCCATCAGTGCATCCTGTAGCGTGGCAGGAATGCCCAATGGCAAAGAGGTCTGGCCGAGTGCTCTTCCAGACCCAGCAGACTCCAAGACTGTTTTCGTCAACTCCTCGACAAACAGCGGGACACCATCCGTCTTGGCAACGATCTGCTGTAGGACCTCAGACGATACCGCTTTCCCACCCGTAATCTGCTCGACGATAGCCCTGGTCTGCTTGTGGCCAAGCCGACTCAGTACCAAGTGACTGATATGCGACCGTGCCGCCCAGGGCGGCGTAAACTCGGGCCGAAAAGTCACCAGCATCAGCATCCGGGCCGTGGGCACCTGGTCCAGGCATAACGCGAGAAACTCTAAAGTAGACGGGTCGGCCCAGTGCAGATCTTCCCAGACGGTATACACTGGCCCGCGCTCAGCTTCCTCGAACAACCAGTGTACTAACGCATCGAATGTCTTCTGTTTTTGCTGCTGCGGCGTCAGGGTAAGGGCTTCAGTCGCTTCCGGCTGTGGGAGCGAGAGGAACGCAGCAAGTAGCGGTAACGTGTCCCTTTGCGGGAAGCGGTAGCGCGCGAGCGTCTGTTGCAGTTTCTGAAGCTTCGCATGAGGGGTATCACTGGGCACGAAATAGAGCATTTGCTGCACGTGCTCAATGATCGGATAGAACGCACTATTCTGATGATAAGGAGAACAACGAAACTCAATACGGACCGCGTTATCGTGAGCAACATGGCCCTTGAGTTCTTGGACGAGGCGAGACTTGCCAATGCCGGCTTCGCCACTGAGCAGCACGACTTGCCCTTCACCGTCAGAAGCTTGCTCCCAACGGCGGCGCAGCAAGGCCAGTTCTTCTTCCCGGCCCACCAGAGGTGTGAGTCCCACCTGCACCGCCACATCAAAGCGGCTGTGGGCGGCACTCTCTTCCACGACCCGATAGAGCGTCAGCGGCGTGGCGACACCTTTGAGTTGCGGTTGTCCGCGATCCTCATAGGTAAACAGGCCTTCGACGAGGCGATATGTCGCCGCGCTAATCATGACTTCATTGGGATTGGCTGTCCCTTGGATACGAGCCGCAAGATTCGGCGTCTCGCCCAACGCCAGGATTTCGCGCTTCTCGCTACTGCCGATCTCACCAATTACTACTAACCCGGTGTGAATGCCGAGGCGAACTTGCAGAGGCGGGAGAGGAATCGTCTGGTCTGTAGGGGTACGGCAGCGCCGTGCCCCTATGGTGGCCTGTAGCTGAGCGTTCAGTTGAGGTAGTTTTGCAACAATTTCCAACCCTGCCCGCACGGCTCGTGCCGCGTCGTCTTCATGTGCCACGGGATAGCCGAAGTACACTAACAAGCCATCGCCGAGGTGTTGGGCGATATGCCCATCATAGCGCCCGATTATGGCGGTGCAGGTCTCTTGATAGCCCTGCACCACTTCACGCAATTCTTCGGGATCAAGTTGTGCGGACAGTGTAGTCGAACCAACCAAATCACAGAACATCACGGTTAGTTGCCGACGTTCGGCGATAGAGTCTAGCGTCTGGCGTCTAGGGTCTAGGGTCTGAGGTTGAGTATCCGAATTCTTTTGGACTCTAGACTCTGGACTCTGGACACTAAACTGCCCTGTAAGCGGCGTGCCGCACTCATTACAAAACTTCGCGTGAGCTTGGTTCTCGGTTCCACACGAGGAGCAACGTAACGCTAACGGTGCGCCGCATTCATTACAAAACTTAGCTCCGTCACGATTGTCGAAATTACAACTTGCACAGCGCATGTTTGCTTACGCTTTTATTTCACCGCGAAAAATTCCAAGAAATTCCCCTCATAATCATAGACCACCGGCACCAAACCAAACGGCCCGCGTTCTTCACGCCGAATCTCAACTCCATGCTTCTGGGCAATCGCCGCCAGTTGGTCATACGATTTGTCAGTGCTGAACGCGACGTGGCCGAAGGGTTGATGGCGAGTTGGGTCACTCGTGGTGAATCCTCCTTGCCAGTGCTTATCCTGCGGCCAGAATTCGAGGTAATCCGCTAACGGATCGTGCTGCCCGCGGCCAAAAGTGACGGCTTTCACCCCGGCAGGACGCAGCACCGGTCCAGGGTCGGTCGCCGTACCATTTAGCAGTTCAGCATAAAGTGCGGCAGAGCGTTCAGGGTCTTTCACACGAAACGACATATGAAGAAGTGTCGCCATAATGTTCCTTTCTTTTATTGAAGAATTTCTTCATTCTTCATTTTTCATTCTCCATTGTCCTCACCGCCCCATCTTAATCCGGTCTTCCTGCGCCCAGCCTTCTTTTAAGGGCACCATGAAATATGGCGTCAATTGCACCCGCTTGAAGTACCAGCGTCCATTTTCCTTGATGTATTCGTCCTCAAATTTGGCGGCGACCTGATAGCTTTCATTTTTGTGGATTGGTGTCGCTTCCAGATAGCTGAGCCCTGTGGCAGTGTTACCGTTCACTGTCACAGAATGATTATGGATGTACTGTTTGACGAAAGGCACCAGCTCTGACAAGCCCTTTTGGAAGAAGCGAGTGATCTTCTCCCGTCCGATCGCCGTACCCAGATGTGAGTAATGCAGTTCTGCATCAGAGCTAAACAGTTCTCCGATCTGGTCCGGTCTCTTTTCATTTACGCATTCATGAAAGCGCATGCGCAAGGTCTGAATCGCGCCGCGGTCCTCTAGCTCCTGGACTTGTTTTTCCAATTCTTGCACTCGTCGTTCGAGATCTGCTGTTGTCGCCATGTCGTACCCTCCTTATTTCTTGTCACGCCTTCCTTACTATGCCAAAGTAGGATGCCCTCGCAAGAGAAGTGGAGTGGAGAAACTGAAGCCTTTGCCTACGATGACATCGGATTCCTAAATGATCCGGAGAAGAGATACCCGGTCATGCTTCGATCCTTCGACTGGGCTCAGGACTCAGCACGAACGGAAAATCTTGAACGATGTCAGCACCAGCCCCGTTCACCCTGAGCCTGTCGAAGGGTGAATGGCGTAACTGCAAAAGGAGGAGCCATGGAGATTCTACAACGTTTCAACGCTCGCAGTTGGTTGTACTGTAGTGTTGCCCTCTTGATTACTTTGCTGGGACAGACAAGTTCCAGTACAGCAGAGGAGACGGTCGTACCGGCCTGTCACATTCCAGAAGAAGGAATTGTCTCATGGGTAGTGATGGAACGACCAGTTGCGCTGACAGCAGCCTCGGGCCGGTTACATCAGAAAGTTAGTACGACCTCGAAGGAGGCCCAAGCGTATTATGATCAAGGCTTTGCCTATTTGGCATCCTACGTCTGGATCGAAGCAGCTCGTTCATTCTATGAAGCGTTGCGGCGTGATCCACAACTCGCGATGGCCCATATAGGGCTGGCAAAAGCCTACACCGGGTCTGAAGCACCTGCCGAAGCGCAAGAGCATTTACAGAAGGCGCAGGAGCTAGCAAAGACAGGGAAAGTCACTCCTAAAGAGGCCAAATGGATCGCGCTTGCGGTACAACAGACCGAAGCACTTAACGCTCCCGCTGAGGAACGGGCCGCGAAGCACCTTGCCTATAAGCAAGCTATCGATGAGCTTATTACCCTTGATCCGAGCGACCCGCACGCATGGGTGTTGCGTGGCAATGCCGAAGAGCCTGGAGTATGGGGGCGCGGCCAGGTTGGTGGAGTTGGGTCGATTGCTTATTATGAAGCAGCGCTGCAGCGTGATCCCAATCACTTTGCGGCCCATCACTTTTTAGTCCACTCCTACGAACGTATCGGCCATCACGCCATCGCGGCGGAGCATGGTCACAAGTACGCTGCTGCCGTCAAACAAGTCCCGCACGCCTCCCACATGTATGCCCATGTGTTACCACGGGTCGGCAAATGGCAAGAAGCGCTGAAGCAATTGACGCTCGCGGACCATCTAGAGCGGGATTACTATAAAGTCCAGAACATCTCCGCTGGTCAAGACTGGCATCATGGTCATAATTTGCATTTACTCGGGACGGTCCAGTTACGTTTGGGGAACGAGGCAGAAACAGGACGCTTATTTCAAGAAGCGTTCCACTTACAGGATTATGGTCTGCGATCGGGATATTACAGTGGGCCGTGGATCGAGTACTTGCTGGCACGCGGACGCTATGAGGAGGCCCTGAGCGCGGCGCAAGAGGTAGAGAAACGTCCGTCCGCAGCTGCACACTTGATCGGTGCCGCATTACAGGGAGAAGCCCTTGTCGCCCTAGGTCGCATTGAAGAAGCGCAACAGGCGCACACGCGAGCAAAGACAGCAGCAGAAGCCTATGTGCAAGACGCTCGCAACACACCGTACGAGTCTTTTTCCTCCCGTTTCACAGAACCGTTCCTGAAGACCCTAGAAGGAGAGATCGCTCTACACGGAGATAATCCGACGGCAGGGGAAGAGATGTTGGTGAAGGTCGCCGATGGGTTTGCAACAAGCCCATTGCTCGATGCGTGGGCGGTGGGATTGCTACATCTACAGCGCGTGACGAATCATGCCCGCCAAGCTGGGAGAACGGCACTGGCGACAGCGTTAATCGAGCGCGTACGTAAAATCGATCCAGAGTTCGCGGAGAAAATGTTAGCCTCTGCCACCATTGCAGCAGCACGCTGAGGACAAGGTACAGGATATTTCTGCTGGACAAGCCCGATCCTGTCCGCGATTTTTTGCTGCTGTTTCCTTACTTCTCAGCTCTCACTCTCGTTCCCTTTCTCGCCGGGCAAGGAGAAATAGGAAATCGGGATAAAGGAGAATGGATAAGGGATAAAGGGGGAAAACCGTGGCAACATTCTCTCTTCCTGTTCCTTTCCTCCTTTGTCCTTTTCCCCTTATCCGTTATCCTGTTTCACTTGCCTTTTTCTTATCTAACCCGGACAAACTTTTGCAACGAATGACAATCCAATGGGATCAACCCATGTCGGCCACCGGCGCTGTAATTTACCTCACTCACATAGAGATCGCCACGCGAGTCCGCCCAGATACCATGTGGGGCAAAGAAGTTCCCAGGCGCAATTCCGTCCTCACCACCAAAGCGGGTTTGTACTTCTCCATCAAGTGTGAGGACGCTGACACACGCATGGGGTTGATGTGGTGGCACCGCGGCTCCCAATCCTGCTGGCATGACACCTGCGCGGAATCCGAGTTCTGCTACAAAAAGGTTTTCGTCTGCATCAATATACAAATCATCGGGTCGGCTTATATGTGTCCAAGAGGTGATGTAGGTGCCATTACCTTTGAACACCTGAATGCGCGAGTTCTCACGGTCTGCCACATATACTGTTCCACGGCGATCAACAGCAATTGCATGTGGAAGTTTGAACTGTCCAGGACCACTTCCTGGTTCCCCCCATGAAAACAGCAACTCCCAGGTTGGAGAAAAGACATGAACTCTGGCATTGCCATAGCCATCGGCAACGTACAAATTACCATTTGGAGCCAGAGCCACATTGGTCACCATGTTGAACGGTCCAGCCGCGTGCTGCACAGGTGTATCCCACGCTTTGAAGCCAGTTGCAGCAGGTTTGCCTTTTTCACCAAGAGTTTGCAGCAAAGTACCATCAGGAGTGAAAATACGAACGGTGTGGTCGAAGTTGTCGGCGCAATAAATGCGATCATCGGGACCGATGAAAATGCCGTGCGCGTTGGTAAATACCCCTTCGCCCCACGCATTAAGGAATTTCCCGTCGCGATCGAAGACGATCATTGGATGGGCGCCACGATTGAAGGCATACACACGGTCGCGTGAATCTGTGGCAACCCCAGCGACTTCCACAAACGACCAGCCCTCAGGAAGTTGTTCCCACCCTTGACGGACCTCATATTCGAGCTTGTTTCTGCCTGTGGCCATAATATGTTCTCCTCCTTCTTGCTTTTTTCCTCTATTGGCCACTACCATAAGACTATCCTGGCGAGAAGGGTGAAAATCGCCAGGAGTCCTTATTCCCCTATTTGTACAACGAAAGGATGGAGGAGCGGGGCGGAGTCGTTTGGTTACTCGGTCGCTAACCTCCTCACGTACTATTTCGACATGCATGATCGCTGGCTCTTTCGGGTCACACTGGGGTTTGCTTCCGCATTGCTCATTGTCGCAGCGATCGGGATTGTTTCGTACCGTAGCACCACGCGCTTGGCAGAAACGGCGACACAAGTCACCCACAGTCACACCATCCTTGTCGCTTTTGAGACGTTGCGGATCTTGTTAAAAGACGCGCAGCGTGGCGCCTATGGTTATATCCTCACCGGCGACCGACGGAATTTGGAACTGTATTATGCTGCTGTTGAAGGGACGGATCGACAGCTTGAGAAAATCCAACGTCTGACGGTAGAAAGTGACCTCCAACGGCAACGTCTCCAACAACTTCAACCACTCGTCACACAGTCACTCGCAGAAATTAAAAAACAACTTGACCTGCGCACCACTCAAGGAATTGAAGCCGCGGCGCGAGAACTCTCTCACGAACAGGTGTGGAAGAGTACAGACCAGATGACCCGTCTCATTTGGGACATGGAGTCCGAGGAAATGCGTATACTCGACGAGCGAGAAAAAGCCGCGGAGCGGCGGATGCGACGAACTATTTTCGTCATTGTCCTGGGCAATGTTATTGTTTTCGCTTTAGTCTCCTTAGGCATTGCTATTGTCCGCTCCGAACTTACGGCGCGTAGACGGGCAGAAGCTGAAAGCCTCGAGGCAAAAGAGGCGGCCGAAGTCGCCAATCGCGCCAAGAGTGAGTTTCTCGCAAGTATGAGTCATGAGATTCGTACGCCCCTAAATGCCATCATCGGCATGGGTGACCTCTTGAGCGAGACCGCGCTTTCTCTTGAACAGGGAGAATATGTGCGGATCACCCGCACCGCCGGCGATACGCTCCTCAGCGTGGTCAATGACATTCTTGACTTCTCAAAAGTCGAAGCGGGACGCGTAGAGCTAGAGCATGTTCCGTTTCACCTCCATGAACTTATCGACAGCACCTGTGAAGTCATGGCCATCCGCGCCCACGAAAAAGGCTTGGAACTTTGCTGCCGCCTGCTAGAGGATATTCCCTCACAGGTAGTTGGCGACCCCTCCCGCTTGCGACAGATTCTCGTCAACCTGTTGGCCAATGCAATCAAGTTCACCGAGCAAGGGGAAGTGATCCTCGCGGTTCAAAGTTCAAAGCCTGTCCTGCCTGCGCCAGTGCCGCAGGCACAGGTGAGCGTAGCCGAAGGGTTCAAAGTTCAAAGTTCCCTGCCGGTCCTCCAAACTTTGAACCTTGAACCCGAAACTTTGAACTCCTGCCGGTTGCATTTCTCCATCCGAGACACAGGGGTTGGCATCACGTCGGACAAACTCTCTGTGATTTTCGATAGTTTTACCCAAGCCGACTCGTCGACGACTCGACGCTATGGCGGCACCGGGTTGGGCTTGACGATCACAAAACGCTTGGTTGAACTGATGAATGGACAAATCTGGGTAGAAAGTCAGCTGGAGCACGGCAGTACGTTTTTCTTTACTATTCCAATACAACTGGAGGTCGAGGCTCAGGTTCCTGCCGTAGCTCCATCTCTGTCCTTCGCGGGACTCCGCGTTCTTGTTGTCGATGACAACGCGGCTACGCGGAACGTAATTCGTGAGATATTAACCTCGCGAGGCGCTGAGGTGTCCGAGGCAGCCGCGAGAAGTGAGGGTCTCCTTGCACTCACGCAGAGCAAAGCCTCGGGCATTCCCTATCACCTGTTACTCATTGATAGTGACATCCCGCCCGAGGATAGTTTCGAGACGGCACGGCTGTGTCAGACACAATCTGGTTTAGAAAATATCAAGACGCTGATGCTTATTCCTGCGGGGCGCAGCCGCGACCTTTTGCGTAGCCGGGCCCTCGGCCTACCATTCGTTGTCAAACCCATCAAAAGAACCACCCTCGTCAACACCATTGAGGAAACCTGGAAAGGAGTGGTCCTCTCGTCTCACCAGGCACTACCACCTGCGGCTTTCACCACACCTGCTGTGCAAAACGCCCTCCAGATTTTGTTGGTAGACGACGACCCGTATAACCGCGTACTGATCCAAGCCTACCTTCAGTACACGCCGCATCGAGTCACCACCGCAGAAAATGGCCGACTTGCCGTCGAGAAATTTAAGGCGGCACGTTACGACATTATCTTAATGGACATTCACATGCCGGATCTCGATGGCCCTTCTGCTGTACGGATCATGCGGGCCTGGGAACATACCCAACGGCAACCGCCAGTCCCTATTATTGCCTTGACTGCCTCAGCAGTGAAGGAAGAACTTCAAGAGTGCCTCCATGCAGGATTTACTGCCCACGTTACCAAACCCATTAAAAAACAACTCCTCTTCGAAACGTTGCTGCACCACGGAGAGACTATCACTGCCCTTTCACCAGAGGATCAGAATGTTGCCACATCCGTACAGGTGAGTGTTCCTCAGATGATTCAGTCCCTTGTTCCACGGTATCTACAAGATCAACGTGGAGTTGCGACTTCGATTTTAGTGGCCTTAGAACAACGCGATTACCAGACGGTTCAGGAATTGGGTCACAAGATGCGCGGCTCTGGAGGAAGTTTTGGCTTTGATCTTCTAAGCCGTATTGGTCAGAACTTAGAAGAAGCCGCCCAAAGCAGAGACCGCGACGCAATTCGTCACTGGCATCACGAACTCAGTCGCTATCTCGACCGGGTTGAAGTCGTGTATCACTAAGCTCTCTATCCGTGCCTCTCCGCCTGATCCAACAAATGCACAATGGCAATGTGTCCTTGACTAGTGGCGAGCATACGAGCCTGTTTTTTCTCGCGCTCACTCATCGCTTTGGTTTTTTGCGATTCGAGTAAAACCTGCACGGTCTCGGCATGCCCTTGCCAGGCAGCATACATAAAAGCGGTCCAGCGCTGCGAATCGACGACTGTCGGATCAGCTCCTGCTTGTAAGAGACCGGCGGCAATCGCCGCGTATCCTTTCCAGGAGGCATACATCAGTGCCGTCCAACCGCTGGAGGTTTTAGCATTCACCAGCGCTCCACGGTCGAGCAATAGGTGCACCATTTCTCTGTATCCGTTGTTCGCCGCGAGCATGAGAACGGTCGTTCCGTGCTCGTTATGCGCATTCACGTCGGCGCCTCTCTCGCATAATACTGTTACAAAGGCGATACGATTGTGACGCGCGGCCAACATAACCGCAGTCCACCCCTGCGGGTCGGTGGTGTTCACGGAGACCCCAGCAGCCACTAGTGACTCAGCATACGTCATCTCCCCTAGCTCAATACTGCGCAACAGTTCCCGTTCGTAGAACGCACTGTTAGACACTACTTGCGCTGGCCGAATCGTCCCTGGTCGGCGCAGCGTACGAAGGAGCACCACTTCACGCTCATACGGGTTGGTGACAAGTGAGGCAAACGTCCGTCTACTTTCGCTGACACCGATCACGAGTATCAATGGTAGCGCAAAAACTCCCCATCGCCATGCGAGTCGGAGGAAGAGCCACAGCTTCAGCATCATACACCCTTCTCGTTGTCCAGCTCTTCCCCTCGTCATATCCGCACCGTCTCTCCCATCTTGAGTGCGACAATCTGACATATTCATATCGCGCCTCACTCTTTCTCGATAACGATTTCGACGCGACGATTTCTCGCCCGCCCTTCCGGGTTGTCGCTGCCGTCGGGATTTGTATTGGGCGCGACCGGTCGGTCTTCCCCATATCCGTTCGTCGTCACTCGCTCACGCCGCAAGTTGTTCACAATCAGTTCGTTCGCTACGGTTTCGGCGCGGGCTTTTGAGAGCGCCAGATTATCCTCTGGCTTTCCAACCGCATCGGAATGACCTTCAACGACGAGGGTCCACTTTTCGGCACGTGGGTGGTTGAGAATCGCGGCGATCGCATCCACTGTCTTGCGTGCTTCAGGGCTGAGGTCTGCACTACCAAAAGAGAAAAACACGTACGGAAGCGTGACAACGATGCCTCTGTCAGTTTCTTGGACGTCGAGTTGTTGTTCACGTAATTTAGTGACGAGGTCCCATTGTTCCGTACATCCGGCGAGGAACAGGGATAAAAAGACAACCCAAGCCAACCGCCGCATCACCTGCCTCCCCTCCAACCTCATCCACACTTCTCACTCCAGCAGCTTTGGGTCGAGGTGCGGGAAGTATAGGCTCTTCTTTTTTGTTCGGCTAACTTTCGAAGGAATTTACCACCTTGCAAATTTTGGGCGACAGTTAGACTTGCGATGACATGCGGCGCGAGGTAGGTTCTCGCAGGTAAGCGTTCAGCTCTGAGCTCTTAGCAATCAGCTAGACTAGAACAATAGTCCCTAGCCGTCGTTTGCCTGGGGCAGTTTCCCGCTCTTGCTGAAAGCTGACCGCTGACGGCTGAACGCTACTCTCGCAGACTATCGCCTGTCTTTCTTAGCGTTCAAGTAAGGAGGTCCGTAATGAAGCTCGGATTATTTGGCATTAATATGAATGTGTGTAGTGCCCCAGACGTTGCTGCTCGGATCGCCAAAGCGGCTGAAGCCGCAGGCTTTGAATCCGTCTGGACGGGAGAACATGTTGTGCTTCCCGACCCGCAAGCTCCTCCCTCGCCTCTTCCACCGGAATATCCGCTGCTGGATCCGGCGGTGGCTCTGGCCTTTATTGCTGCTCACACAAAGAAGATCAGATTGGGCACTGGCATTATCATTCTCCCACAACGCAACCCACTTGTCCTGGCAAAGGAGCTTGCGAGCGTCGATGTCGTATCGAACGGTCGGCTGATTTTCGGTCTCGGCATCGGCTATCTCAAGGTAGAATTCGATGCACTGGGGATTCCGTTTGACAATAAGGGGCCACGCTCGATGGAATATCTGCAAGCGATGCAAGCTGTGTGGACACAAGAACAACCAGCCTATCAGGGAAAGTTTGTCTCGTTCGGCAAGATTCAAGCGAAGCCTCAGCCAGTGCAGAAACCGTATCCTCCGGTTATCATTGGAGGACACACACCAGAGGCGTTTCGTCGCGCCGTTCAATACGCTAATGGCTGGTATGGATTCGCGCTCGATCCGACTAAAACCGCTGAATGTTTGGCCGGATTAAAAAAAGTAGCACAAGAAGTGAATCGGCCTCAGGCACTTGGAGAGCTTGAAATTAGCATTACCCCCGGTCCAGCTCTCGATCTTGATACAGCAAAACGTTATGCGGATCTCGGGGTACACCGCGTAATCCCTTTCCCGCGAGCAAAAACCGAACAGGTTGTTCAGGACTTTATCAAACAGAGTGCGGATACGGTGATCGGGCGGGTGTAATGAATAAGGATAAGGGGGAACGGATAAAGGAAGGAAGAACAAACGCGAAATCTTTGCTCTTCCTATTCTTTCCCTTATTCTTTTTTGACATTACAAAACCTCACTAGCCGCGAGGCTCGTTCCACCCGGAAGTGTCAGCATATCGCCAGGAACAGCAAACCGTTCTTGACGGTAGCGTTGTGTTGTTGGATCAGGATCGCTGAACACCTCAATACGACGGTCAACAAGATTGACAATCCAGTATTCTGGGACCCTACTCCCTGCATAGGCTGCAACTTTACGTTTACGGTCGTAAGCAAGAGTTGACTCTGACACTTCAATCACTAGCAATACTTCATTTGCTTTGGGATGCTCATGCTCATAGTCTCTTGGATCAAAGCGGCATATTGTGACGTCGGGTTCTGGTTCACTCCAATCGTTCAAAACGATTGGAGCCTGAATACGAACGAAAAAAATCGTTCCAAGTCGACGGAACAAAAGAGAACCAAGCCGGTTCGTTTTTCCAGCATGAGGCGGGTTTTGCGGTGGCAGAGTAATGATTTCTCCGTCGAGCAACTCCACACGTTCCTCCATGAACAGCCCGGCTTCGCCCATACGGTAATATTCTTCACGTGTAAAACGATGCGCTGTTGATACAGCAACCATGCGGAGATCCTAGAACAGTAGCGAGGCGGGATCAAGACAAAAAAATCGGGGCACGAAGTTTCGTGCCCCGACAAACGTAATACACTTTTCTGGTCGCCGATGTCGACTAACTCACTAACGGTGCACCTTGCCACCCCAGTTTGCCATAGGTCAGACCAGCAAAGGGAGATACTTTTTGCGCTAACTCGCTGAAGACCTCAGTGATAGACGCAGGTTCAGCACCACCGAGTTTCCCACGCAGCGCGGCTAGTACTTCCCAACCAGTTTTGACTTCGCCTGGTGGCGGGAATGCCTGACGTGTACGCTGCACACGCCCGGCGTGATTCGTGTAGGTTCCGTCGGTTTCTGGCGCAGTGCCAATTGGCAGAAGGACGTCGGCATATTCGGCGGTACCACTGTAGTCGGTGTCACAGACAATGACCTCGGCGTTACCTAAGGCTTTGTCAAGTCTATCTTGTGCAAAGGCAGCACTGATATCTGCGGCAAAGATGAGTAAGACTTTGACTTCACCGTTTTCGGCAGCATTCAATACATCCGCGGTTGCGGGACCACCATTCAGAAGTCCGAGGGCTTTTAATCCTTGGGTGTTGGGGTTTTTGTCAGCTTTGATCAAGAAATTGTCGTGAAACGCATCTGCTGGCGACCACGAGAAACCAGCGATATTGGTCGTTCCGATCTGTTCCTGAAGGAGCCGAGAGAACAAATAGGCCTCTTCGTTGGTCGCCTTGGCACCCACAATCCCAGCAATTGCCTTCGCGCCGTTCTGTTCTTTCACTTGAGAAATACGATCAACCACTCTCTTCGTCGCTTGTTCCCAAGAGATTGGCGTAAAGGCATCATTCTCCCGAACAACGGGACGGAGAATTCGGCTTTCTTTCTGTAACTCTTTGTACCAGAGACGGCCCTCATCACACATCCAGTATTGATTCACATCCGGATTGGAGCGCGGGCGAAAACGGAACATTTGTCCGCGCCGATGGTAGATGTCGATATTACAACCATTTGCACACTTTGTGCAGATCGATTCAGCTTTTTCTAAGTACCACACTCGCGCTTTGAAACGGAAATCCTTGAGCGTCAGCGCGCCAACCGGACAGATATCAACCACATTAGCCGAATAGGGATTATCGAGTTTCTTGCCAGGGAAAAGATCAATGTAGGTGTGATCACCACGAGCGAAAAGACCGAGCTCGCCTGTTTTTGTCACCTCATCAAGAAAACGCGTACAGCGTGCACAGAGAATACAACGCTCTTGGTCAAGCACGACCTGCGGACCAATATCGACCACTTTCGCTTTCTCGACCTTCGCCTCCAAAGGGATCTGGCTGTGATATTTGCCGTAATCCATGTAATAGTCTTGCAGCTTACACTCACCAGCCTGGTCACAAATCGGGCAGTCGATCGGATGATTGACAAGAATAAACTCCAGCACTGCCGCTTGCGCAGTTTTCACTTTTGGGCTGGTCGTTTTGACCACCATACCCTCAGTCACTTTGGTGTTACAGGCAATCTGCAACTTAGGCATCTTCTCGATTTCCACCAGGCACATGCGGCAGTTGCCTGAAATACTCAATCCCGGATGATAGCAATAATGCGGCACTTCGATGTCTAGCTGCTCCGCCGCTTGGATCACGTTCCAGCCGTCAGGGACAGTGATCTTTTTTCCGTCGATTTCGATTATTGGCATGTTTTCCTCTGTTCAGTAATCAGTAGTCAGTCATCAGTTATCAGTAAAAAACTATTGTTTTCCTTTTTAGTGACAACTGAGAACTGAGAACTGAGAACTTTTTCGCTCACGCTGCATGCTGGTGCCGATGGGCGCTTTCGCTTTCTTTCTTAAATGGGCATCGCCCCAGCGTGACATGGGCAATAAATTCATCTTTAAACTTAGACAGGAAGCTTTGCGTCGGCATCGCCGCAGCATCAGCTAACACACAGACAGTGTTTCCCATCATATTCGTTGCAATCTTATCCATCCGCTCGATGTCTTCCATCTGCCCATTTCCTTCCTCGAGACGGACCAAGAGTTTATGGAGCCAGCCGGTACCTTCCCGACATGGTGAGCACTGTCCACACGACTCGTGATGATAAAAGCGATCGATGATCTCCAGCGCTTTCACCATGCAGGTATCTTCGTCCATAACGATCACACCCGCTGAGCCGAGGAAAGCGTTGATCTTGCGCATGGAATCGAAATCCATCGGCGCATCAATTTGGTCAGGCGTCAACAGCGGGAAGGACGAACCGCCGGGCATCACTGCTTTGAGTTTCTTACCGCCACGGATGCCACCACAATGATCATATAAAAGCGTACGTAATGGGATTCCCAGAGGCAGCTCATACAGCCCAGGTTTTTCCACATGCCCGCTCACACAAAACAGCTTTGGTCCAGGACCGCTCTCTGGTCCGATCGCTTTGAACCATTGGGCGCCATTTTGGATAATCATCGGAACACAGGCCAGCGTTTCGACATTGTTCACAATGGTTGGGCAACCGAATAATCCGTAGACCGCCGGGAATGGCGGCTTAATTCGTGGATACGCCCGCTTGCCTTCGAGGGACTCGATCAGTCCAGTCTCTTCACCGCAGATATACGCACCAGCACCACGGTGCACATAGACATCCAGATCATAGCCAGTGCCAAAGATATTCTTGCCGAAATATCCCTTGGAGTAGGCTTCAGCAATTTGCTCTTCCAGCCGCTTAGCACCAAACACGAACTCGCCACGAATGTAGATGTAACAGACATGGGCTTTGATCGCGTAGGAAGAAATGAGAATACCTTCTAACAGAATATGAGTGTTCCACTCAATAAGGGCACGGTCCTTGAAGGTTCCTGGTTCACTCTCGTCCGCGTTACAACACAGGTACACCGGCTTCTGCGAATCTTTGGGAAGGAATCCCCACTTCATGCCGCAACCAAAGCCGGCTCCGCCACGGCCACGCAGGTTCGAGGCTTTGACCTGATCGACAACTTCTTCTGGTTTCATCGTGGTCAGTGCTTTGCGAGCCGCCTCGTACCCACCGTGGGCGAGATAGACGTCAAGTTGATGAAAGTTAGGAATATCCAGATGGCGCAGCAACACCTTTTCGGCCATGCTTCATGCCTCGTTTCGCATAGAGTGTAAGTCATTGGGAACCATGAGAAAAAATGCAAGGGAAGCTTATCGGCCTCGGTTTTTACTGTCAACGGGATTCACTACACTCTGGCATCGTTTACTGTGGAGCGGTCAAGATCGCAAGCTCTATAATATGTAATTATATAGAATACTTAGCTGAAATGTTACGGCTAAACTCCACGCTTGAGTTGCTTTCTCGCCTCCCAATATATAGTGAAGTTATTATAAGTTAGTATTTTTCACTAACCCCAGTTAATATCATTACGTATGGACCCTCGAACAAACCCGTACGCGCCCGGAGCCGGTACGAAGCCACCAGAACTGGCAGGACGTGACGACATTATCGAGAAGGCAGCTATTGCGCTTGATAGATTCAGGGAAGGACGGTCGCAAGAAGTTTGTTGTTCGTCGGCTTACGAGGTGTTGGGAAGACGGTTTTGCTTAGCCACATTGCGCAAGAAATAGAAGCAAGAGGTTTTGTGGTCGTTTCAATTGAAGTTCCTGAAAAGCGGTCTTTGCCAGCGCTTCTTATTCCACCTCTACGAACCGCATTGTTAAAGCTGGATAGGATGGCAGTCGTTGAAGAGGTCTGGTAACTGGACCCATGACTCATGATTGTGTGAGCGGGCTTCTGGCGAAAGTGTTTCTGGACGTAGGGGCAGTTCTGCGCGTGGTAGAATCGTTCTACTGCCTCCGTGGGAGTGATGGCTACACTTGCCAAGGACTGAATAAGTCCTTGAATAAGTCCTAAATTCAATAAGGCAAAAAGTTCCTGCTGCCGGGCAATAGTTCCTTTGACTGCTGAAAGGAAGATGCGAGAGGAAGGTTGTTGGCTCATAAATTTACCGTGAAAAGAAGAATTTGACTCCAGCGACATACCCGGGGAGTGTTCAAAATAATGCACCTCACCACTATGCCCCTGTTGGATGACTTTTTGCCACCACCCAGGGCGTAAGCGCCGCAACTCGCGAAGCACGGCGGCCGTCTCCGCCAGGCTAGGCCGCTGATAGCCCGAGGCCTTCTTCCAGCGCTTGCGGCCCAGTCGGCCAATCGCCCGCAGGTTCTCATCCCGCTGCCACGGCTCTCCCTCACTATTGCCCTGCTGCCAGCTCTTGGCATCCCGTCGTGGTGGGAGCCTCACCTTGGCCCCTGTCTTTTCCAAGGCTTCATAACATTTGCGTTTGTCATAGGCGCCATCCGCACTCCCTTACCGAATCGGACGATCTACTTGCTCCACCAAGTCGGGCACCCCGTCATCCTCGGTAACCCCAGCCTCGCGTGCCACTGCTGCGACAATCTCTCCCGTGGCTTCATCTACTCCCAGAGGATAGATCTCGCGTCGGATCAACACTTCGCGCAGCGCACCCGACGCAAGCTCGACGCCCGGACTCAGCACAGCTGCGCGTAGTAGCTGGACCGGAACGGAGCGCCCGGTTTCATCGATTTGTCGTCGTATTCGCGGATATCGAGGGGGTAATCCGGCTTCGTGCTGGGGAGGGGCCGGTAAAAGAGCTTGTCGCCAAAGAACCGGAGCACGAGCGTGTGGCGCGTCGGGCACGCCGGGGTGACCAGTGCCCCACCATGCAGGGCGCCGGAGTGGAACACAAGCGCATCACCCGGCTCCAAGGCCCATGAAATGACGTCCCACGACGCAGGGTTCTTCTTACGGTCTGCTTCGATGTCTGGCAGCCGGGGAAAGCTGCCATCACCCCAGACCGGACGCGTGGGATCCGACGGATCGGTGTAGGCCGCCCCATCATACTGAATACCGCAGTGGGATCCTCTGACGATTTCGAGCACGTTCTCTTTTGGAAGCGACTCGAAGCTGATCCAGATGTTGGCCAGATGATCGCCAGACGCTGCCAGGTACGACGTGTCCTGGTGCCAGGGAGACCGGCCTGACTTCCCGCCCGACTTGATGAACAACTCTTCGCCAAGGAACCAGATGTTCTCCGAGTTCCAGAGGGACGCCATGAAGTTGTGGAGTCCGAGCTCCCGTATCATCCCGACATAGTGGTATACGTTTTCGGGATTGCTAAAGTCGTTGAAGTGCTCATCATCAGTGCCCTCGAAGACTCGCTTTGCGATCGGGCTGGGGTGAGCAAGTCCATGATCGAAACTCTGGCGAACCCGCCGCAGTTGCTCGGGCTTGAACAAGCCCCGGACGACGATCGCGCCGTCCCTGGAAAAATCCCGCTTCATCTGTTCAGTTACCAGCATGTCCATTCTCCTTTGCAATCGAAATGATCTTCGGTCGAACCGGTTTCGTGCCCCGACGCATGGTGCCCTGAGCGGGTCCTGCGCACTCTGCCATCGACAACCGCGGCGGCGAATGACATAATAACAGTTGTTATGTATTATACTCCCGCACAATGCTCTCGTCAAGCTTGGAGGTCACTGTATGCCTACACGGAAGAGTGAGTTGAATCCTGCCCGGTCCACGACGCGTCTCGGCGCCCGCTCGCCCCATGGCGAAGGCGCCCGTTCCGGAACGGAGGGTCGGCGTGCCCGCCCGCCCGCTTCGCCGGCACGGTCAGTCCGGCACGCCGAGATCGTAGATGCGACCATTCGTGTCATCGCGCGAGACGGCTTGTCGGGCGCGTCGTTGCGCTCGATCGCTCGCGAGATCGGATACACCACGGGCGTGGTGATGCACTACTTCAAAGACAAGGAAGAACTGCTGATTGAGGCAGCGGAGGCCGTATTCGGGCCTTATGAGAAACTGCTCTCGGAAGCTCTGCTCATGGAAGACTCCTTCGAAGGGCTGCGCCGCCTCTGCGTGATTCCGCTGCCGACCACTCTGGCCAAGCAGGTGATTCCCCGCATTTACGCCCACGCGCTCGTCAGTGCCGAGACGGAACCCGCGTTCGCGGAGGTATGCCGGAAGCGCTACGCTGCCATCCGACAGGGCTTGCAAACCTTGCTTGCCAACGGGCAGAAGAACGGCTCCTTCAGAGCGGACTTCGAGCCGTCCATGCAGTGCGACGTCCTCTGCGCGTTCATGGATGGATTGGCCCTGCACGCCGTCAGCGAGCCCTCGCGGTTTCCGCCTGCTCGCATCGTGGGTCTGGTGACGCAGGAATTGGAGAAGCTTCGCGCGTAGAGTGGATCACCGCAGGCGGGTTCCACCCCATGATTGGGTGGTCAATTGTAGAAGCGGCGAAGCTTGCCGCTAGCGTATGCTTCCCCAATGGGCCAGAGCCACATACGAGGCCAGCAACAAGCAGTTTGAGTGCGGGGCGGAAATACGGTTCCTCCAGCGACGTCCGGACGACGGAACGATTCTCTTTGATGACAGGCACGTCGGGGAGAAGCGTAGCCGCAACGAAATCGGCTGTATAATCGACCATGTCAACCTCAGCCGGTAACGCTCTCCAATACTTGTCCACGTTCCTTGCGCTCTAACGCTCTCAGTCTCAGGCCGCCCAAACGAGACTTTTCAGGTTCAGCAGCAGCCGCACGCGGACGGACATCATCGGCGGCTGCAACAGTAGCGATACTAAGGGCCGCGATTGCTGTAAGAAGGCCGAGCAGGGCGGTGAATGACTGAGCGGTTGGCATGGTTCGGAGTTGTTTCACTTTTGAGGTTGATCGCGTTTGGTAACCGTCTGCATAATCTTTTACTGTGGGATAGGCCTAACAACCGTTCACCAATTGCCTATGTCGCGGCATCTTTTACTGTTCTCAAGCGAATTTTCCTGCCCCTAAGCGCAATCTTGATCTTATAGGGTTCGATAGTATCACTAAGACAACAGAAGAAGGTTCTCACGTGATGTAGTACCAAGCATCACTGGTAGTTTCCGAGCATTAGATTAGCTCTTTATTTTTGCCATTACGTCAATTTTCCCTATTGAACACGGCTTGTTGTTGTCGGCTGACAACGGAGAACTAACATGGAGAACCTCACGTATCGCTCACCAAAGACCGAAGTACGGGAGAGTCTGATTCACGGCGAAGGGCTGTTCGCCAAACAGGCGATTACAGCAGGGGAAGTGGTGGCGGTGAAGGGAGGTTACATTCTCACCAGGCAGGAATGGGAAGCTTTGGAACCACGCCTCGGCTCGGCTGAGATCCAGGTCTCGGAAGAGCTGTTCATTGCTCCTATCCGGCAGGAACAACGAGAAGGTTGTATGCTGTACACTAATCACTCCTGCGATCCCAACATTGCCCTTCAAGGGCAGATCGTTTTCGTGGCAATGCGGGATATTGCCCCGGACGAAGAATTAACCCACGACTGGGCAACGACAGACGACCTGGACTATATCATGGAGTGTAATTGCGGGAGTCGAAACTGCCGTCGTACCATTACTGGGAAAGATTGGATGAAGCTGGAACTGCAAGAGAAGTACAAAGGCTGGTTCTGCTGGTTTCTCCAGAGAAAGATCGATGCGTTGTCCAACGGCTGCTGAACTGAACGAGTCTCTCCATTGGTGCAACGGAGTCAGAGCGGTGAAATGAGAGCTAAGCGTCAGTAGGGGCTTAATCTATATGGCTAAGATCAATGAAGAAATGAAGCGCGTGGTTGGAGAACAGCGGTTAGGTTTCATGGCGACGGTCTGTGCCGACGGAACTCCAAACCTCTCACCCAAGGGCCTGACCTTCGTCCTCGACGACGAACACCTGGTGATTGGAGAAGTGCGGTCGCCAGGAACTATCTCCAACCTGACTCCGCGGCCGACCGCCGAGATCAACGTCGTGGATCCCGTCGCGAGAAAGGGGTTTCGTTTCAAAGGCACCTGTCGCGTGTACTCAGAAGGTGTCGAGTTCGAAGAGTTGGTCGCCTTTCTCCGATCACAGGGAGCCAGGAGTCGCATCAGGTCCGTGATCGTCATGACGGTGGCACGCGCTCATCCGCTAGTCTCTCCCGCGTACGACTCTGGGGCGACTGAACAAGAAGTGAGAAAACGGCAGATAGAGCGTATCCACGAGCTGAACAAGGACCTTGTAAATAACGCCTAACCTCGGCATGAAGCCGCCGCCGTGAACGGCTCAGCTCATGTCCGGCATTCCCGCAAAAGTGAGGAAGAAATGAATGTCTATCACATCTGGTGCAATCTCAAGGAAGGCGTCAGAGATGTAGAATTTGCTGATGCGGTCAAGAGCTATTTCGCTCATTTGAAGGAACATGGGCAAGAAAAATTTTAATGCATAATCTGGGGTGAGGAGCCTCTGCATGGATTTCTATATCACCGATGTTTTCGGACAGGAGAAATATTGCGGCAACCAACTGGCTACTTTTCTCCACTGTGGAGACTTATCCGCTCAAGAGATGCAGAAGATTGCGCAAGAGATCAATTTCTCGGAGACAACCTTTGTCGTTTCCGATAGTCCCCGTGACGGCGGCTACAACGTGCGGATCTTTACGCCAGCAACAGAAATTGATTTTGCCGGTCATCCGACGTTGGGCACGGCATTCTTCATTCAGTAGTAATTGACAAAGGACCGGAACACCTCAGGGGCATGAGCGAACGCCCGCAGAAACTCCGAGCCCGCGTATTCCTTGTCATAGGTCCGCATGATGTCCTGGACCCCAGGATCAACCTGCGCGAAGGGAACAAGACTCACATAGGCCATCGTACTCCCTCCTTAAAGGAGAACCTTTCCACCCCGCGACTCTACCGCAGAAGTCTGTGAGCAAGCAAGAGACTCATCGTTTCTCACTGGTATGCCTTCTGTGCAAATGCGATAGGGAATGGACACACTGCCGCATTTACACAGAGGATCTCCCTGGGGATGTTCGAGTTGTACCCGCGTCTCAAATGTACGGTCTTCGAGTGCGGAGCAAATTGGATTTCCGCCTGGCTCGACCGTCTGGACCACAAATACGAGCCGTTAGCGGGTCGGACCGTTCTCAAGATGAAACCTAGTGAATATTTCTATCGTCGATGTCTGGTCTCTGCCGACCTCGACAGGGCTGACTTAATGCGCCCGCCCTGCCCCTCGGGGGAGAGGGATAGCGTGAGGGAAGTCTGGTGAAAAGTCCTTGGTACCTTCACTGCCAATCTGCTCTAGGCGGTTGTTCCTTCAGTCCCGCTCAATCCAGGCGTCAAGCAGAGGTTTGACCCGCAGATGCTCAGGGACACGCTCGACACCAATCCGCCGATCCAGTTCTTCATGCCAGTGGTAGATGCGCCGCTCCTGGTAGTTGAGCGGCACCCCACGAAATCCTGGTGAAGTGATCGACTCTTGAATCGGTGCTACAAACGAGACGTCTTCGTCAACGATACGATCAAAGTTCGCAATCCGAGTCTCCCAGAGCGGATGCCGCTCGCCCCCACCCCAATCTGGCGCGAACCACACCACGTCGAGGATCGTCTGGTCTACGCTCTGTGGCCAGAAGAGCACGCCTGGGATCCCGGTCGGCGCAATCGGCAAGATTATATTCGGAAACACGTGGTAACTGGGATTGTGATCACGCTCGATCGTTGTCGCGGTGGGCATCTCAGGCATCCCTATAGTCCCCGGATCGACCCAATCCGGTCGCCGATTGGGCGAGAGCATCATCGAGTGTCCGTGCTCCCACAAGTGCACACTGGTCCCCAGGTTGTCGAAAATCCGATCGGTCGTGTGGCGATGCAGTAACCGAAAGTGATACGCCTCGAGAAAGTTTTCCAGCACAACCTTGTAATTCCCGCTCACTGCTACGGTCCGCTGATGGACGAGACGCAAATCTTCAAGTGGAAGATGGCGAAAATAGCGCGTGACCGGCTCTAAAAATCTATCAAGCGACGGTGCGTTGGCGTCTTCGCAGAGAAAGATCCAGTTGCCAAGTAGTTCGCATCGAACCGGGATGAGGCTGCGACATGACATGTCTAAATTGACCCAATCCCGTGGGTCAGGAACGGCCTTGAGGGTCCCGGTCATATCATAGGTCCAGCCGTGATACCCACAGCTCAGGAAGCGCCCGGCGCGCCCGTGTTCCTCCCGCACGACCGGGGCCCCGCGGTGGCGGCAGGTGTTATAGAAGGCGCGGATATGTTGGTCTTCGCCGCGGATCACGAGGATGGGTGTCCCTGTTCGCCGCCACACGAAGAAGCTTCCCGTTTCGGGAAGCTGATCGGTATGCCCCGCGTAGACCCAGCCGCGTTTGAACAGGGCCTCGCGCTCTAGTGCGAAGAACTCCGGTTCCCGGTAGCGGCCGCCGGGGATGTCCGGGAGGGCCGGGAAATCGGCTGGGGGTGCCTTTCTGGCGCGCTCAAAGGCGACGCCATCCTTCCAGCGCTCGATCGTCTGTTGATCCATGCCGCGACTATAATCAGTCATTACCGTGCAATCAGAGGAACAACGGAGCAGCCATGTGCCGCTCCTCTTCCCATCTTAATTATATAGCGCCTTCGGTTCTTAACTCCTGGATCTGGCTCGCAGAGAGCTTTAATCTCTGACGCAAAATCTCCTCGGTATGCTGACCCAGCGTCGGTGGCGGCCTGCAGATAGCACCAGGAGTAGCGGAAAGTTTCGTGACGATGCCTGGTAGTCGTATCGTCCCCATGAATGGATGATCCACGCTTTGGACCATCTCGCGATGATTGAGCTGAGGGTCGTTGGTGCACTCGCCTACATCCAGCACGACGCACAGTGGAACCTCGTCGGCACACAGGGCTTCGAGCTCGCACTTGGTGTGGCGCGAGAACCATTCCAGCAGCTTAGGATAAATAACACCCTGGAGCGCCTCAGGTCTGGAGCGCGCCTGCAAACTACCAAGCTCAGGGTGGTCCGCGAGGGCGGGCTCGCCAAATAGCTCACACGTCCTCCGCCAATGATGATCAAGATACCCAGCATAGAACACGTATCCATCCTTGCACGGGAAAATATCATAAGGCCCTACGTACAGATGGCGGCTGCCCTGCCGGGTCAGTACCTCTCCCTTGAGCAAATAGGTCGCGAGTGCCGCCTCTAACAAAGAATAGAGGGCATCCTGCTGCGAGACATCCACCCATTGGCCCAACCCGGTGGTCGATCTGCTGTGGAGCGCGATCAAAATGCCGATGGTCGCGTAGAGGGCACAGACACTGTCCCCGATCGGGGGACCGACCCGGATCGGCGGACCCTCAGCGGGCCCATTGACGCTGCACATCCCGCCCATCGCCTGCCCCATCCCGTCGTACCCAGGGCGTCCAGCGTACGGCCCATCTTGCCCGTAGCAGGTGAGACTCGCCATGATGAGGCGGGGATTGATCTGATGAAGCTCGGGCCAGGAGAGGCCCAGACGATTCATCACTCCGGCCCTGTAGTTTTCTATGACAATGTCTGCCTGCTGCACACACTGCTTGAAAAGAGTTACTGCAGCCGCCTTCTTAAGATTCAGCGTCAGGCCCAGCTTGTTGCGGTTGAGCATCGCAAAGTAGGCGCTATTTTCGCCTGGCGGACCGTCACCAAATGGCGGTAAGCCCCTGGTGAAGTCAGGCACGGTGGGATCTTCAATCTTGATGACGGTGGCCCCCATGTCTGCGAGCAGCATAGCGCAAAATGGGCCGGCATAGGCCCGGCTGAGATCAAGGACCGTTAGATCCGCTAGAGCAAACTGGCCCATAACATATCCAGCCTTATCTACTCTTTGCTCATCGGTCTCGGCTTCCCTTTTTGCCGCGGGAGCATCTCGAGTCTGATTTTTGGGGTATCGCTTCCAGCGATGGGCTTAGCCATACTGTTGCGGCGTGTCAAGCCCGCAAGAGCGGGTAGATTACCCGTTCCACAGTGAAAAAATTCACCCTTAGAGTTGACTCACCTGTCATCGTCGCGGATAGTATCGGCATGTCTACACTCTGCCGCCTCTTCAGGCCTGAGCAGTCTCCGTATTCGATTAAAATGCGCTCGTATTTCTGCTTATCCTCGAGGACACAGGAGAGAAGCGATGACCAAAATCAGCATACTGTATCCGAATCGTGAGGGCAGTAAATTTGATATGAACTATTATCTCAATACCCACATGCCCATGTCGATCGAACGGTTAAGCAGTGCCAAAGGGTTTCGCGGGGTCTCGGTCGAACGCGGCGTGAGTGGCACAGTTCCCGGTTCAGCTCCTGCATACGTTGCAATGTGTCACTTTATGTTTGATTCCCTCGAAGACTTTCTGGCGGCGTTCATGCCCCATGCCTCCATGCTTCAGGGCGATATGCCAAACTACACTGATGTCGAACCAATTATCCAAGTGAACGAAGTCGCTATTTCACGATAGCGTGATGGTTATTGCTTGTGTGCAATAATCGTTATCAGTCCTTGTGCTCCAGACTATCTGCTCCTCAATGAAAAAGCTTCGCGCTCGTTGCGCGGGATTGAGTGACATGTCAAACAGGCACTCACCTCATCCTGATTGGGCAGCGCTGACAGTCAGGCGTTGGTTTTCAGACCTAACACACTGAAGGCTGGGATAGGTTTATGAAACCCCTTAAGGGTTAGTGGACCGATCTCTTCAGTCTCGATTAGGTCCTCAACTTCCCCTGCCACGCGTAACGAAACCAGAATCTGTTCGCCTTTCGCTTCACCGCAGAGGCGGGCAGCAAGATTGGTCACGGTACCGATGGCGCCATAATCCCAACGCCCCTCAAAACCGATCGCGCCGATGGTGGCGTACCCCTGGGCAATGCCAATCCCTAAGGCAAGATCGTATCCGCGTTTGCGCCACTTCTTGCCCAGCTCCTGGACGCGCTCGCGCATCGCTAATGCCATCCGCAAGGCACGTTCAGCAGGGTTTGCTACGAGCACCGGATCATTGAAGAAAATCATCATGCCGTCGCCAGTGAACCGCTCAAGCGTTCCCTCGTGTTGGAGAATCAATCTTCCCATTTCAGCGTGATAATCTCTGAGTACACTCATGACTTCTTCCGGCTCGACCTGTTCAGCAAACATCGTGAACCCTCGGAGATCAAGGAAAACCACGGTGACCTCGCGGCGATGGGTTTTTAGCGGGTCCTCTGTCCCGCCAACGAGAATTAGCTCAGCGAGCTGTGGGGAGAAGAAGCGCTTGAGGCGACTGAGCTGTTCGACCATCTGGGACATCCGGGCGTTATCAATAGCGGTGGCAGCCTGATTGGCAACAATGCTGAGCAAAATCTCGTCGAGTTCGTCAAACGCATTCGGCTTTAGGCTTTCAACCACTAACACGGCGATGAGGCGGTCCTTCACTAACAGTGGCATGGCGAGCTGGCTCTCGACATTGGGGAGACTCGGCAGTTTCGCTATCGTGTCGCTTAGGTCAGCCTGACCAGCCGCTTTGAGGTTTGCCCGTACAGCAGTAAGATAGCTCACACTCGCGCCAATGTTCCCGAGCCGCATCATTTTTTTGCGCTCGGCAACTACACCCACGACACCGTGCCCAAACGCAACCTCGACGCCAATCGTCGTATTGTCGTAGCCGCGGCTAGCTGCCACCGTGAGCTTGTCTGCCGACTGGTCCTTGAGCAGGATCATGGCATGTTGAAATCCAAGGACTCGGTCCATCGCACTGAGGACGGCCTCAAGGATACGCTCCAGATCCAGCGTGGAGGTAATCTCTGAAGAGATCTGTTGAATGATCCGGACCTCATTGCTCTTCCTGGCCAGTTCGCGGTTGAGCCGGTCGATGAGCTGCTGGTTGTCGGCGATCTGCTGCTTGATCTCTACCGTTGTGTCTTTCTCTTCTGCCACTGAATGTCTCACTCTGGTTATGCAGCCCCGCTTATCGAACCAATCTTTGACAGTGGAATACGCTCATCGACATTTTTTGTCGCCGAGATCACTCGATAGATGTCAGCCGCCCTGAGCTTAAAAATACCTTTCATGCCCGTCATCGAGGCAATCGCTTCAATCTGCATATCCATAGCGTCAAACACGGGACCACTAGTTTCGGAATGATCATACGCGATTTCCAGATCCCAGCTCTCGAACGTCTCCGGGTTGATCACCCACACGAGTGCACGAGGATTCTCTCGGATATTTTTGATCGTCTTGTTAAAAAACTGGTAGGACAGCGCCACACGGTCCGGATCAACATAATAGATCTGTGAGACCGTGGTGATATTCGGTGTGCCGTCGAGAGCGCAGGTCACCACGTGCGACGGCACAACCCCTTGCATGGCTGGCTTGATTTCGTCCGGCAAGATCCCCATACTACGCTCCTGTTCTTGTGCTAGCTGATCTTCTTCCCTGCCTCAGGCCCAGGAGTCTGCAGAAAGATCTCCTCCACGCGAAAAGTGATTGCCACAGCTGGCTGATACGCAAACCCCAATATGAGCGGTTTCGCCATCTGTTCAGGGTAGCCAGCCTGGAGCGAGGCAGCGAGTAACTTGGATCGGTAGATCTCCTGCACCGCGCGCTCTTTTGTGTCAGCGGGGCGCGAAGCAATATAGGCACCTTTCAATTGGTACGCTTCATGTGCGGCCAAGTTTACGGCGAGCGCAATTCTGCCGTTGTTTTTGAGGTTACTCAGAATTCTCTCGGATCGGTGTTCGGGAACAAAAAACGTAACCGTCTCCCGGTCGGGATGAGCAACGGCACCGATCACAAACGTTTGGGCAGGACAAAGCTCCTCATCGCGAGTCCCAGCATACAGCCAAGCCGGGCCATGAATAACTTCTACGATTCTGTCAGGTATCATCTGAATCTCCTACGAGCGCGGATCGAACCGGAGTGAGCACACTAGGACCCTCCCGCACGAGGAAGTTGCGCAAACTAAAGCAATACACAGAAGAAGTATAGCAAGATTACGGTGCGTCCCTCCAGGTGCCTACAATTCTGTTCAGGAGTTGCGGATGTAAACTAGTATTATACCTTGCGCGCAATAATTGTTATCAGCCCTTTCTCTAATGTTGCGAGTCGCAGTTCAAACCCGGCCCGGAGTAACGCCTCTTTTGCCCAGGGAAAGGACACGCGACACTTACGATAAAAGCTTTTGCTGAGCTGCCATTGATTGTCGATAAGTTCATAGATGAGGTCGTGCACTTTCACGTACTCAGGTTCATACTCTAAGCAACAGGTAAAGATCTTCGTGGCTTCGCTGCGCAGAGGAAGAAAACGATCCAGCCCGGTCAACTCAACTGACAGATCACGAAAAGTGAGTATGAACACGCTGTCAGGCTCCAAACTCTCGGAGACCTGACGAAAAAGCTTGGTGATTGTGTCGTGGGAGTCGAGGTGTGTCAGCGTATCGCCCATGCATACACATAGTTCTACCGGACCTTGGAGGTGGCGTGAGAACTGGAGTAAATCATCGTGAATCGTTTCTATCCGTAAATTGCCTTTGTGAGCGGTTAACTCGGCCAAGAGTGTGGGGCTGAGGTCGACAGCAATAATGCGATAGCCGAGTTGCGCCAGTGGGATGGATTGAAAGCCAGAGCCGCAGCCAAGGTCGAGGGCAACTCCAGCCCTTAACGGCTGAATATCGTGTGCTGTAAAGAATTTGCGATTCTCTTCTACCTTTGAGTCCATGCCGCCAAACAACCATGAATAGTGTTTGGCAAGTATATTCTCGTAGTGTTCGATGACGCTTGTCATAAACGCATTTGCCTCCTACTCAATGTTCTTGGACTGACACCCCCTACAAATGCAGCTCGCCGAAGGTAACATCAGGGTACTCGCGGCTCAATCCTACGCGTGCGGTATGTGTTGCATTAAACTGAACGCCAAGAGATAAGAAGCCATGATCCAGTCCTACTTTCACCACATCGAACAGAAAAGTGACCTGCCTGCACTGCACGCGGCATTCCTGAAGGAGGCACTTCCACGTCTACAAGCAGACGAGCGGATTGTGGCCGTTGCCGCCGGAGGTTCGTTTCTCACTGGTAGTGTGGACGAATATAGTGACTTGGATCTGGTCATCGCTGTGAGTCCTGCTGCTATATCGCAGGTGATGCAAGAGCGCCACCAGATCGCAGCAACGCTTGGTTCGCTTTTGGCAGCTTTCACCGGAGAGCATGTGGGAGAACCTCGCCTCCTGATCTGTCTGTATGGCCCACCATTGCTCCATGTTGATTTGAAATTCATCTCTCTCGCAGATGCCGTGCGTCGAGTCGAAGACCCTATCATCCTCTGGGAGCATGATGGCCAGTTAACGTCTGTCCTCAGCAGGTCTGGAGCGGTGTATCCTACGCTGGATTTGCAATGGATTGAGGACCGGTTCTGGGTGTGGGTGCATTATATAGCTGCCAAGATTGGACGTGGTGAACTGCTGGATTCGCATGACTCGCTCGCCCTTCTTCGTTCGCTCGTGCTTGGCCCGTTGGCGTTGTTGACACAAGGGGCTCGACCTTCAGGTGTGAGAAAGGTGGAAACCCACGCACAACCGTATCTTGAAGATTTAATTCGCACGACGACTGTATATAATCCTCTGGCGTGTGTCGCGGCTTTACAGGCAGCAGTCACTTTGTACCGTAGGTTACGAACGCAACTTGTCGCCACGACCTTTTCGGCGCGGCCCGAAGCCGAAGCGGCAGCGATGGAGTATCTGGCGCAGATCGAGAGCAAAATCAAATAAGACAGGGAAGATGAGCTAAGGTAGAACTCGAATGAGTTTTCACTATCAATCTCTATAACGGGTGGATAGAATAGGCTTCTAGTCCGTCAAGTCCGTTCCATCGAGCACTCTCCTTGCTGATTTTATTTGTTGAGGTTCATTTACGGGAAGTCTCAATCCTAGCGCCGTTCTCTGATTTATTGATATACTTGACATAGTCATATATTTATTTGACTATGTCATATATTGGAAATCTGCTCGGAGTCTCAATTGCAGGAGGGGCTATGGCCGATGATATTTTGCTGAAGCCATCAGCAATGAAAACCGACGACCAGCGCATTGCTGCCGTACGGTACTTCAATCGTTTCTATACTCAGAAAATCGGTGTGTTACAGGGAGGCTTCTTACGGAGTACGTTTTCTCTCACTGAAGTGCGCGTTCTCTACGAGCTTGCGCACCGTGATCAACTCACCGCGACCCAACTGGCTCGGGAGCTTGCCCTCGACCAGGGATACCTGAGCCGCATCCTCAGTGACTTTGCTCAACAAGGCCTGATCAAGAAGACCCAATCGGAAAAGGACGCACGTCAACAACACTTGGCGCTGACGAGCAAAGGGAAAAAAGTCTTCGCCCCGCTCAACCAACGGCAAAGCGAAGAAGTGGCCGCCATGCTTGGCAGTCTTTCTTCCGCTGAACAGCACAAATTGTTGGAGGCTATGAATACAATCGAGGGGATACTTGGTCTGCGGGCGCGCGAGTCTGCTCCTTACCTCCTCAGAGCGCATGAGCATGGCGATATGGGCTGGGTCGTGCACCGCCACGGGGTGCTCTATTTCCAAGAATACGGCTGGAACGAAGAATTTGAGGCGTTGGTGGCAGAAATTGTGTCTCACTTCGTACGCAATTTTAATCCACAACGTGAGCGCTGTTGGATTGCCGAGAAAGATGGTGCGATTATCGGTTCTGTCTTCCTGGTCCGACACTCAGAGACCATAGCCAAACTGCGCTTACTGCTAGTTGAACCCCAAGCTCGAGGATTAGGTTTAGGGACACGTTTGGTGAACGAATGTATTCGTTTCGCACGGCAAAAAAACTACCAGAAGATTACACTCTGGACCAACAACGTATTAGTTGCCGCCCGACGACGTTATCAAGAAGTCGGGTTTCAGCTTGTGCAGGAAGAGCCGCATCACAGCTTTGGCCATGATTTAGTGGGAGAAACTTGGGAGTTGGAGCTATAGTGCTCCTTTTTTCCAGGTGAAGTTGTTCAGACGTTTTTCAGCGACAATGAGGAGAAGGCATAGTCTTTCGTGGAGTAATTTCTCCCAATAGCCGCCGCTGTCATTACGGAATTCTTTGTTGGGGCAGCGATGGTGGCAACACACTCTGTGCTGATCAGATTGGGCCGGCATCACTGGCGCTTATGCGCTATCTCATCGACATGTATTGTTTATTTTCTCTGATTCTCTTATCTCAACATTGGTAAATGATTCTCTGCAGAGCGCCTCAGCAGTAATCACCCCAGCGACAAAATCTCCTTGCCTTTGTAGCAAAACGTCCACAGGACAAATTTTTGTTCAAGATTTCTTTTAAATTGCTTACCTTCTCGATTCTGGCATATCCGTTGCTGCCTATTACGCTTTGACCGAAAGAGTTCAGAGAAAGGAGCTCATCCTATGATAGTCGTCCCTGAAAAAGTCGTTTTTGGTTAATACCTGACTAATAACATACTGTGAAGGGTCATTTTTGCCGCGGTTTGGGGGCCTTTGGTATCTCCAATCGATGACGAAAGCAGGAGACAAGTCAGTGTGAAATTGCCCGCAATTGGGCACAAGGGAGCAAAACCTGGTGAAATCCAGAGGCGATTTTTCAACAACTATTCAGCATTTCTAATAAATTAGGCACTTTTTCAGGGCCGACTAACCTACTGTCAGATTAAATTGTAGCTTATACAGGTAAGCCATGCCGTCGCTGTCGTTTCCTCCGACAGCGACCGGGGTCTTCCGTCATCCGTCCCCGCCACCCTTTGAGGTAGCCGACGGCGTGCGGGAATACGGGGCCGCGTTTCGTGCCATCCCTCCCATCTCGCATGAGCAAGCGCGCGTCTTACGGGCTATTGCCCACTGTCGGACGGCAGCGCTGGGCGGCCATGTCGAACAATGTGTGAACTGCGGGACGGAGCGAGTCTGTTACGACTCCTGTCGCAATCGCCACTGTCCTAAGTGCCAAGGGAGCGCACGGGCCAAAGGGTTAGCCGCCGAGCGGGCTTTGCGGCTGCCGATTCCCTACTTCCACGTCGTCTTCACCCTGCCGCAGCGGCTCAATCCCCTCCTTCGCCTGAACCAACGGCTCCTCTACGCCTTGTTGTTCCAGACCGCCGCCCAGACCTTGCAGGCGTTTACCCGCGACCCTCAGCATCTGGGAGCGGAAATCGGCATTACGGCGGTGCTGCACACCTAGGGCCAGACGCTGACCGAGCATGTTCATGTTCACTGCGTGGTACCGGGTGGCGGCCTGAGTCCAGACGGCACGCAGTGGCGGGCGTGTCCGCGGCGCTTTCTGTTTGCCGTCAAAGCGCTGGGCGCAGTCTTCCGCGGCAAGTATCTTGCCGGGCTGGAGCGATTACACAACCAGCAACGGCTGACCTTTGCCGGCTAAAGTGCGCCGTGGGCCGAGAACACCGCATGGACCGCTTTGCGACAACAGCTCTACGCCAAACCGTGGGTGGTCTATGCCAAGCCGCCGTGGGGGAGTCCAGAGCAGGGGCTGAAGTATCTCAGCCGCTACACCCCTCGCGTCGCCATTGCCAATGCGCGGCTCGTCTCGTGGGCGAGGGTGTCGTGCGCTTTCGCTACACCGATTATGCGGCCGGAGGGACCGCCAAAGTGATGGAACTTACAGCGCAGGAATTTCTGCGCCGCTTTCTCCTCCACGTCGTGCCGACCGGCTTCGTGCGGATCCGCCACTATGGCTTGCTGGCCCATCGCCCGCGGCAGGCCAAGCTCACCCGTGCCCGCTACCTCTTGGCCTTCGTGGCCGCAACTCCTCTCCTCTCCCCAGTGTCAGTGCCACCCACAGACACGAGTCCGCTCACCACCGTCGCCGTTCGCTGTCCCCGCTGTGCTGGCACGCACTGGCGAATCATCGCTTGCTTCCTGCCGCAGCGAGGATTGCCACCATGAGGGATTTCCCGCTTCCGGCTCGACCCCTTCCAGCGCCGTCTTCCCTACGCGTGACCTTCCTCACGGAGCAAGCGGCCTTCGTGTCTCTACCCCTCGACGCCCCGTGCACCGCGGACGCGGCGAGCGGCCCAACTCAGCCGCCTTGCCGACTCCCGGCGCTCGTCCCTCGGCTGCGACCTCGCCTCGCCCCCATTCTCACCGATAGTGTCGCCGTTGGCAGGGTGTGCCAGACTCGATAGAATCCCCATAGCGCCGACGGCCTCAGGGCCGCGGTTCCGTTCAACAGGATTAATCCGTCCTGCGGCGAGTAAACCACGGAACATTCTCACTGTAGCTTTGCAGGACGGATTAAATCCTTGGCGTTAGGCGTCGCGGGCACCTCAGCATTGAACGCCGCGATGAACTCATCGATATCTGTATGCTGGCCAGCATTGTGTGATTTGTCAGTTGTATACCTGAATCCACGGGTAATACTACTTTGTCAGAGCTGGAGTTTGGGGGAGCAGTACTGCGCGAGGAGATCCAGTTCGAGCAATTCTCGGAGGGCGGCGCACCGCAGCCATTCGCTGACGCGGCGATGCACCTCCGGTAAGGGCAGACGACGCCGATCGGGCCGGGGGGGAAAACGCGGCGCGGGGTCGTCCCCGGCCGCTGCGGTAGTCCCGTTCGCGTGCTTCGAGCCAGACCAGAAAACTGTAGCTCAGCATCACCGTAATCGCCTGGCGATGAAAGCCATCCCAGCGCCGACCCTGATACTGATCCCAGCCTAATTCCGTTTTCGCTTCTTCATGCTACTGTTCCACCCAGTGGCGCCGATGGGCATACTCCAGCATGATCCCCAGCGGGGTGGTAGGCGGGAAATTGCTCCAGTAATATTTCCCGTCCCCGTCCTGCTCGCGTCCTGGGCGTTGGCCGAGCAACCACCCCATATGCCGCATGCCGTCGCCATCGACCCGCCAACACCGCAGCGCCAATCCCTTAGCCCGCTGCCAGCCCTTGCTCCCTTCGCTCCAGGTAATCGTCTGCCAGGCCCGCAACGGCTGGGCGGCGAGCACGACGTCCGCCCGCTGCACGGGACTGCTGGGGCTGCGCCCCCGCGTCACACTGAACGAGGCCCGTACCGCCATGACATGTCGTTCGCCCCGGTCCTCCACCCCATTGAGAAAGTTGGGATTAGCCCCGTAATCGGCATCGCCCGTCACACACGCGTGGGCCACCGCACACGCCCGTGCCTCATCAAGCAACGCCAAGGCCATCTCCGCTTTGGTCTGAAAGCCGAGCTCCGCCGGCACATGTGCCCGCTGGCGCCGCTCCGCAGCGTTGGCCCACTCCTCGGGCAGATACAAGCGCGTCGCCACCGGCCACGCCAGCGTCCGTTCGGCGTAATGACAATTGACCGTCACTTGACAGTTCGTGAGCTTCCCGACCGTACCGGTATACTGCGGGGCGACGCCCACCGAATGGCGCCCTTTCTTCGCAAAGCCAGTATCGTCCACGATCAGCACCCCATCCCCTTCACTGGGGAGGGCTTGCATCTGGGCGATCCGCTGGCGGTTGAGACTCTGCTCATCCCATACCATCTCCGTCAGCAAATGCTGGAACTGCTGCTCAGCGGTCTCGGGGATCACGGTCGCCAACGTGTCACCATTCTTGTTGGGATGCTCCCTCAGCAACCCGGTCAGATACCGGCGCAGGGTCTCCGCACTCGGCCCTTGGGTAAAGTGGACGTGCAGCGGCGCCAAAAACTCGGCTAATTCCGGCAAAGGTTCCCGCGGCGCCTGCGGTAATCGCTCCACTGGGCGTGCCGTTTTCTTGCTCATAGCCCACTGTTATGCCACATTTCTCCACTGTGACAAAGTAGTACTAATAGTTGACGTAACCGCGGGACGGCCTTGGCGGATTCCTGCGCTTCAGCTATGGTACCGAGCATTCATAAGAGGACAAGGAGTGTGTCTCTATGGCTGCCTTACCTACCATCCTGACGCCATTGGCTCACCAGGCTGCCGCGCAGGTCGGCTTTACCGCGCGGCTCTGGTGGCGTGGTCAGGCAGATCCCGCCGTGCTGGGTGTCGATGTCGAACGCCGTCTGGTAGGCGTGTGCTCGACCGTCGCTGAACTGACGGTGGCGCGACTGTACCCCCACCCGGCACGCTCTTCCACCCTACACCATGCGTGCCGCCTCCTGCCTGGACCCAGGCGACGAGCCGCTCGCCGCGGTAGACGGACGGTCACCAAGGAACGGCGCAGCGACGACTGCACTGACCTGTCGCCCGCGGCGCCATGACGCCTACCATCTAGTAGGAGTAGGAAGTCGCATGGCGAAAACGCCTGACACTGTCTTTGTGATTGATGACGATGCAGCGGTGCGTGAGGCGCTCCAGAGTCTCCTGCGATCGGTGGGCCTGCGCGCCATCACCTTCGCCTCGGCGCGGGCGTTCCTCGCCAGCCAACGCCCGGACACGTCCGCCTGCCTGGTGCTCGACGTACGGCTGCCGGGCCTCAGCGGGCTCGAGCTGCAGCGCGAGCTGGCTGCCGCCCAGCTTGACCTCCCGATCATCTTCATCACCGGCCACGGCGACATCCCGATGACGGTGCAAGCGATGAAGGCCGGGGCGGTGGAGTTTCTCACCAAGCCGTTCCGCGATCAGGACCTGCTCGACGCCATCACGCAGGCACTAGAGCGGGACCGCGCGGCGCGCGCGCAGCGGGCGGGCCTAGCCGAATGGCATGCGCGATATGCACAACTCACTCCGCGTGAGCGTGAGGTGATGAGGTTGGTGGTCTCGGGCTTCCTCAACAAGCAGATTGCCGCCGAACTCGGCATCAGCGAAATCACCGTCAAAGTACATCGGGGGCAGGTCATGCAAAAGATGGGCGCGGAGTCTGTCGCGGACCTGGTCCGCATGGCCGATAAATTGGGCATCCCTACCACAAAGTCGTAGCTCACCTATACCAAGGTATACCTATACCAACGTATAATAGATTCCTGCCCGCACGCCGTGCTATTTCTTCCCCTATGAAGAAAAGTGCTCGCTGGAGGCGAACGAAAAGAACAGACGATGAGCGCGGCCTACAGGCGCTCATTGCGATTGTGGACGATGAGGAATCGATCCGCGAAGCCCTCCAGAGCCTCCTTAGATCAGTGGGGTTCAGGGTGGAAGGGTTCGCCTCGGCAGAGGACTTTTTGCAGTCTGCTCTGTTACCCGGCATGAGCTGCGTAATCCTTGATGTGCGCATGCCGGGGATGGGAGGCTTGGAGCTGCAGCGGCAGTTGGCGGCGGACCAGCGCCGTATTCCGATCATCTTCATCACCGCCCATGGGGATGAAGAGGCGTGCACTCGGGCGCTGCAGGCCGGCGCGGTAGATTTCTTGGCGAAGCCCTTTAGTGAGGAGGCCTTGCTCACTGCCGTGCACACAGCACTGGAGCGTGGCCGAGAGGAAGCGTAGCAGTCAGCAGTGCTGCGCACTCCGTGCGGCGGCTCCCACCGATGCTCACCACTAACCGCACACAGTGGGAACCTCTCGTCACGGGAAAGGAAAAGGGACCCTATGTTCAACGCTTCGGCCCATTCAGGACTATCCTTCATAGAAACGTACACGAATGATCCTTCATATCCGCGGACCTTGGAGCTTGTAGACGGTGCTGCCAGGCGACGGGTGCCGCGCTCCAATGCGGCGGTCCTCCTCTCCTCTCTGCCTGCGGATCCCGCACGGAGCACCCGGTGCGCCGAGAAGGGCCTGCTGCGCACTGAGGGCGAGTACTGGACAATCGAGTACGGCGGCAAAGCCTTACGGCTGAAGGACAGCAAGGGGTTATCGTACCTCGCCCGGCTCCTGTGTGCTCCGGGCACGGACTTCCATGCGCTCGACTTGGCGGGTAACAGCACCGGCTACAGCATGTGGCGGGAAGCCGCAACGCCTTTACCAAGGAAAGATGAGGAACTCGCCAGCGCGGGGATCCACGTCGGCGGTCTAGGCGATGCGGGCGTGGTGCTCGACGAGCCGGCTAAGGCCGCCTATCGCCTGCGGCTCGCGGAGCTTCGCGCAGAGGTAGAAGAGGCCAAAGAACTAGACCAGTGTGAGCGGGCCGAGCGGGCCGAGGGGGAGATCGACGCACTCACGGCTGAGCTCGCACGCGCGGTGGGGATCGGTGGGCGGGATCGGCGCATGGCGTCAGCGGCAGAGCGCGCCCGGCAGAGCGTGAGTCGGGCGCTCAAGACCGTAGTGCAAAAGATCGCGGAGTATGACCCTGTGCTGGGAGTCCTCTTCTCGCGCTCGATCAAGACAGGCACGTTTTGCTCCTACACCCTAGACCCTAGTTCTCCGATTGCTTGGGAGTTCGGGATAACACGTCACGACATAACTAGTCCTCCTCCAGAGCAACCACCCCCCAGCGGTTCAGCAGAACGACCTCGAGCTTACGCAGAGACCACCCCCGGAGAGTTCCCCTTCTCCCAACTTTCCTCTGCTCATCGTACTCCTTTTGTCGGTCGAAAAGCGGAACGTGAGCGGCTCCGCGCCCTGATAGACCATGCTCTGACCGGACAAGGTTCGCTGGTGATGCTGGGTGGTGGAGCGGGCGTAGGTAAAACCCGCCTGGCCCTGGAGATGGCGCAGGAGGCGGCGCGCCAAGGCTTTCGCTGCTTCGTTGGCCGGTGCTACGAGCGCGAGGAACCGTATCCCTATCTCCCGTTCACCGAGATGATCGAGACGGCGCTGGCGCAAATACCGAGCCTGGAGGAGTGCCGCCGGGCACTGGGCGACAATGCGGCCGAGCTAGCGCAAATCGCGCCCCGCCTGCGTCGCCTGTTCCCGGATATCCCGGCCTCCCTCGAGCTGCCAGCGTCGCAGGTGCGACGTTATCTCTTCCAGAGTCTAGCGGAGGTGCTGGCCCGTGCGGCATGCCGGGTCCCACTGTTCCTCATCCTCGATGATTTGCAATGGGCCGATGAGTCTACCCTTGCCCTGGTGCATTTTCTGGCCAACCGCGTCGGGTCTTTCCCGGTCGTCATCGTCGCGATCTATCGCGATAGCGAGGTGGAGGACAATCCCGCGCTGGTCCGGACCCTGGAGGAACTGCTGCGGATCGGGCTGCGACCACTCAAGCTGCACGGGCTGTCGTATGAGGCCGTGGCGCGGCTGCTGCAGGAGTTGAGCCAGCAGGAGCCGCCGGCGTCCCTAGTACAGGTAATCTTCGCGGAGACGCAGGGCAATCCCTTTTTTGTCGAAGAG
>Ga0081539_10000940_pt1 | contig 54552 bp, 52 predicted proteins | sample TabmetS4T2R2_FD_71023 | JGI IMG/M metagenome (GOLD analysis project Ga0081539, IMG submission 71023) | Tabebuia heterophylla rhizosphere microbial communities from the University of Puerto Rico - S4T2R2 | ecosystem: Host-associated > Plants > Roots > Rhizosphere ...
CACGTCCGGTTCGATGAGCAGCGACTGGAAACGGGATACGCGGCGCGGACTGAGGCACCGGCTTCGTCGGACAACAGTTACTCCCCGCAATGTGTGCTTACCGCGCCAGTCGCTGACTCTACCGATCTCGATGCGGCCATCTTCGCAGTAGCGGACGAGCGCATCCCAGTTGCCCAGTGCGTATCCGATCGCTTCTGCGAGATCCGACTTGCGCGACACTTGTGCGTATGTCCGGGTGAGCCACTCATGCAGGCTCTGCAGGATCGGTAGCGCCTGACCCTGGCGCTCGGTACGACGCACTTCAGCAGAGCTTCCACGGATCTGCCGTTCGATCTGGTACAGCAGCTTGATCCGCACCAGCGCTTCGCCGGCGACCGAAGAACTGGTAGCGACGAAGATGTCGTAGAACTTGCGCCGGGCGTGCGCCCAGCAGCCCGCTTCTTGTACTGGGGCTGGCTCGCCGTCGCGTTCAGATTCATAGAGACGATCAAAGCCCGAGTAGGCATCCGCCTGCAGCACGCCGCGAAAGCGTCGCAGATGTCTGCGCGGATGTTCACCCCGACGGTTCGGTGAGTATTGGTACCACACTGCCGGAGGTACTCCGCTGGCCCAAGGTCGCTCATCGCGAACGTAGGTCCATAGGTAGCCGCGGCGTGTTCGACCCCGACCCGGTTCCAATACCGGGAGCGGCGTGTCATCGGCGTGGAGCTTGCCAGCGATGAGGACATGCCGGGCCAGTGCATCCACCAGAGGTTGCAGCAGCCGGTGACTGGCGCCGACCCATTGCGCGAGCAACGAGCGATCGAGGCTCACACCGGCACGCGCGTAGATTTGGCTCTGACGATACAGCGGAGCGTGATCGCAGTACTTCGCGGTCAGCACATGCGCGAGCAGCGCGGGGCCCGCCATCCCACGCTCAATCGGCCGCGAGCAGGCAGCCTTCTGAACAATCGCTGCACACTTCACGCACGAGTGCTTCTCGCGCACGTGCCGGACGACTTTGAACGAAGCCGGAACGTACTCGAGCACTTCGGACACATCCTCACCGAGCTTGCGCAGCCGACCGCCACAGCTCGTGCAACCCTCACCCAGTGAGGTCGGTACATGCGTGATCGTCTCGCGCGGCAGGTGGGCGGGAAACTGGCGTGCAGCCGTACGGCAGCGTGATCGCGGCGATGCCGGGGTCTTTGATGGAGGCAATCTGCGCGGCGACCCGGTCGCAGCCTGCATGGCCACGTTCACGGCATCGAGGCTCAACTGCAGCTGAGTGAGCGCGAGTTCCGTGCGCTCACTGGAACGGCCAAAGCGGGCACGCCGCTCGCGTGCAAGCTGTCCCTTAAGCCGCGCAACCTCCAGCCGGAGCTCGCGAACCAGCCGCTTCAGCGAGTCGACATCGTCAGGGCTGGCATGAGCATCGCGCACGCACGGAAGTATACGCGCGGAAATGATCTCGGTGGCTTCGCTCGGTTACGCAGCGAGAGTCGGTGGTGCCGGCTCATCCTCAGGATCGGCGGTACGACGCGTTCTTCTCCAGTCGATTCCCTCGAGCAACATCGACAGCTGCGCGGCCGTGAGCAGAATCGCGCCCTGCGCAGCCTGTGGCCAGATGAAGCGACCCTGTTCGATCCTCTTATAGAAGAGACACAATCCATGCGTGTCAAACCACAGCACCTTGATCCGATCACCGCGGCGACCGCGAAACACGAAGATCTGGCCGGAGAACGGATCTTCCTTCAACGCGGTCTGCACCAAAGCACTCAGGCCATCGAGCCCGCGTCGCATGTCCGTCACGCCTGCGACCAGCCATACCCGCACCCCGGGTGGGATGCCCATCATGTGCGAGTGAGCTCCGCCAGCACCGCGCGCAGCGTCGCGAGGTCTACGGCGCCGCTCAGATGAATCCAGCGTCCTCCGTCCAGATGGATCTCGATGTTTCCCGATGAGCTGGGCGACGCGCTATCCGCTGCCGAGCTCTGTCCATCCGGTTCGACGAGAATCGGCAGCAACTGCGGGTCGGTTCGACGGGTCGCTGGACCCAACCGTCCTCGCTTGTGCTCACGACGCCAGGCGAACACGATGTTGGCGTTCACGTCATATTTGCGAGCAATGACCGAGACCGAAGCACCCGGCGCATACGTCTCCTCGACTATCCGCAGCTTCTGCTCGCGACGGTAGTAGCGGCGCTTCTTAACGCCCGATCCTGCCGATGTGATCGGTGCGAGCTGGTGTCTGGAGATCGTGTCCATCATCGCCTTCGTGGGCGCTATCGGCCCCGTAAGTACGCATCATCGCAAACACCATCGGTGATGGGGATGCGGTGCGGGCTACACGCTTACGCAGATGGAGCCGTACGCTGTCCGAGAAGGGGGACCCGCGCCTCCATACGCTTGCGGCACTTCTGGCTGCCTTCGGCCTGCGCCTATCGGTTCAGCCCATGCAAAAGGCTCGCGGTCGTCGTGAGATTCGTGCGGTCTGACGCGCGCGGCGTCCAATCCGCTAAAGGGACCGGTCCTCCACCCGCGTGAGCCTCCAGCAGCGGTCGTGCTCGAACGAATACACGACGAGGTAGTCCGTATCCTCCCTGCTCACGCGCACCTCGGTCGTCTTGCCGTTTTCCGCAGAGACCTTGGCCGTCAACGACCGCTCATTGAGCTGGCTAGCGTTGGGATAAACGGGAAATCTGACCTCGGACTCCTTGAGCGTCCTTTCGACCGGTATCGGCTCGATCTGGGTCGTCACGTGCCGGTATTCGCGCTTGCGAAGCGGGAATGCAGTGTGCGTTCTCTGCACCTGCACGTCTTCGGAAAATCGCTCGAGGAAATCCTGGAAGTGGCTCCGATCGCAGATCGAGACGGGTTTGGGGCCGCCGAGCTGGCGACCGCCGCTCAATGCGGTACAGCCCCCGATGACCGCCACGGCGCACGCCACAAGAATGGCTTCCAGCTTCATCGGCTTCTACTGCACTGGTCGTTCCAGAATCCATTTGGCCATCGCCCGCGCCTCCTCCAACGTCACGTGCTCATTCGGCACCATGGGCACGACACCCCAGTTTCCGCCGCCTCCCAGCACTATCTTTCGTGCCAGCACTTCGACCATGGCTTCCTTGTCCGCGCGATGACGAAGGGCGATGGCGGCGTAGGGTGGGCCGAGGCGGGTCGCCGTCACGTCATGGCAGGCGTCGCAACGCTTCTGAGTAAGGAGTGCCGCGGCGTCGTTCGCAAGCGCCGAAGCAGTCACAAACAGCGCCAGGACGGCGACCACTGATTTCACGAGACTCATCGTGCAGCTCCCTGCACTGAGTCTCCCAGATCGATCGTCACTGCCATGCGCGGCCCATGCACGTTCTCGACGATGTTCGCGTAGGAGGTGACCAGCGCCCCGGTCTTGTCGTCCACCACTACCATCCGGAGGAACGCGCCCTCGCGCGGCAGCGGCAACACCGCGAATGATTTGTCGCGCGGGTCGAATCGATAGAGAACATTCGCGTTCGACGTGGGAATCCACACCACCTTGCGTTTCTGATCCCACGTCACCGCATACGGCGCACTCGCTCGATCCGGCAGGTCGTACACGCCAATCATCTTCTTCGCCCGCGTGTCGTATTCCACCAGTTGCCCGGCGCCATAAAGCGGCACATAGAGCACATCTTGATCGGAGATAGTGATGCGCCGTGGCCCGCTGTTCTTCTCCGGCATTTGCACCACCGTCTCGAACTTCAACGTGTCGACGTTGAAGCTGCCGAACGTGCCGACGCCGAGCTGCGCGTACCAGATGTGCGTGCGATCAGACTGCATTACCAGCCCGTACGTCGCCTCGCCCCCAACGCGGCCGGGCACGGGCGGCACCTTATATATGCCGGCCTTGCCGGTCTTCGGGTCGAGCCAACCCACGCCGTTGTGGACGATATCCGAATACCAGATGCGGCCGCGGCGATCCGTCATGAGGTGGTGGCTGGCGCCGAAGCTGAGGTCGTGAACGCCGGCCACGTTGCCGTCGCCAATGTCGAGCTGCCACACCTTCCATTGCTCGTGCGTCGGATCGAGCCGCGCGACGTAGCCGTTGAAGAACGCAGTCGCCCACATCGCACCGTCCTGCGCGCGCACGAGCGTGTGCGGGCCCATCGGGCGGTCCACCGGAATCTGGAAGTCGCGCAACGCGCCCGTCGTGGCATCGACGCGGACCAGCCGATTCGAGCTCACGTCCGCAGCCCAGAGCACTTGCGGATCCGTCGTCGTGGCAGCCTCGCGAATGGCATTCGGCGCCGGCACTTCGTATTCGCGGATCACCGTGCGCGGCGTGACGAGCAGCGGCGCGCCGTACTTGTAGCCCTGGATTTCCTGAAGCGGGCTCGTAAACGTGCGCGCGAGCAGGGCTGCAGTAGGCGCGGCATCGCCGCCGGAATATACGCGATCCGCATCAGGAGGCGGTCCATCACCGCCACGACCGAACTCCCACGCCGAAAGGTAGTTCATGTATTGCACGATCGTGTGCCAACTCTGCTTGCGTGCGTCGGCCGGGTCCGAGCTCGGCACGTCGCTGATCATCTTCGCGTACGCGCGCACATCGGGCGCCGGCATCTGATGACACCCGACGCAGGTCATCACCAACTGTGTCTTGTCGTTCGGGTCTGCGTGCGCCAGCCAGGCGGATGCGGGCGCCACGCCGGCCTGGTTCGCGTCAGCGCGCAGGATGATGCGGAGGTCCGCGGTGTCGCTTTGAACGCGGGTTGTCGGCTCCAACGCGCGGTAGCCCAGTTTCTGCACCGAGACTGTCCCCCGCGCAGTCCCTGCGGGAAATTGGAAGTGACCCTTCTCGTCCGTGAAGACGGAGACTGCGGAGGGCCCGGCAGACCCAGACTCCTTCGTGAGGGTCACCATCGCCTGATTCAGCGCCTGGCCATTGAGGTCGAACACGCGGCCTTCGATGCCACCGCCGGCCAAAACGGCTGTCGTCGCCAAGGTGCTGGTAAGCAGGGCCAGAGAGAAAGCTGCGCGATGCACGCGCGCTGAACGGGTCGCCATGTTTCATCCCCCTCGACTCGATCGTTCAACGTCGATGCTGGGAGATGTCTCCGCATTTCACAAGCCGCCCGGCCAAGTCGACCGCGTTACGGCACGCCACCGACTACGACGCTCGTCGCCCCTGCTTCGCGCGCTTCGCCTGTGAATCGCTGAACGCCGCGATGATAGGGCAGGGCAGCTCGGACGCGCCCCGCTCGCATGCCCGGGTCAAAGCGCCCAGCGCCTCGCGCAACTTCGACAGCGAGTCGATCTGCTCATCGATCTCGGCCACCTTCCGCTCGGCGAGCCGATGAGCAGCATGGCGATCCCGCACGGGATCGAGCCGCAGCAGCGTCGCGATTTCTGCGAGAGTGAACCCCGCCTGCTGTGCCCGCTTGATACTCAGCAATCGCTCGAGCGCCTCGGACCCGTAGTACCTGAAGCCGCCCATGGGGCGCTCCGGCTGTGGCACCAGGCCGCGCCGTTGGTAGTAGCGCACGGTTTCAACGTTGACACCCGCCGCCTTCGCGAGGGCACCGATCGTCATCAGGGATTGACGGCCTGTTTTCACGGCGACGCTTGACTCTGTACCGCGGTACAGACCGCATCCTCCACCTCAACCTGATACGCGCGCAAGTCGCCCATCAGGGTGGGAACCCAACCGATCATCCAGCACCGGAGAAATGTCATGACTTCGGAACTCGAGACGTCTGCTTGCTGCTGCTCTTCGAAGAAGAGGGAGAGCGACATCCGTCCAATCCAGGCCGGCACCGCCTGCGCTTGCAGCCCCGATTGCGCCTGTGGCGCGAGCTGCAACTGCGGTTCGGACTCGTGCTCACCTTCCTGCAGCTGCTCTCCCTTGTGAAGATCAGCCGGGGCCAGCCCTCCGGCGGCCCCGGTTCTTGCGAAACGTCGTGATGGCGGGGATGCTGCAGCCATGCGACTCGGTTTCGAGCACACGTATTCCAGCCTTCCGCCACGCTTCTACGTGCGGGTCACTCCCACTGCGGTAGAGGATCCGCGTCTCGTCATCTTCAATCGTTCGTTGGCTGAAGACTTGAAGCTCGACCCGGATGCCGTCGAACCCCAGTCGGCAGCGATGTTCTCCGGCAACGCCTTGCCGGAAGATGCCAACCCAATCGCGATGGCGTACGCCGGCCACCAGTTCGGCACCTTCGTGCCGCGTCTCGGTGATGGCCGCGCGCTGCTTCTTGGAGAACTGAGAGATCGCGATGGAGTCTTGCGCGACGTTCAGCTGAAGGGCTCGGGTCTGACCCCGTTCTCACGCCAGGCAGACGGCCGCGCCGCTCTCGGCCCGATGCTCCGGGAGTACCTCATCAGCGAGTCGATGCACGCATTGGGCATCCCGACCACGCGTTCGCTGGCCGTCGTCACAACCGGCGAGCGGGTATGGCGCGAAGACTTGTTGCCCGGCGCGGTTCTGACCCGAGTCGCGGCCAGCCACATTCGTGTCGGCACGTTCCAGTATCTCGCAGCTCGCGATGACAAGGATGGCGTGCGTGAGCTGCTCGACTATGTCATTGCACGCCACTACCCGGAGGCAAGGGGCGCGCAGAATTCGGCACTCGCGGTGCTGAAGGCCGTCACCGAACGCCAGGCCGCGCTAATCGCCCAGTGGATGCTCGTCGGCTTCATCCACGGCGTCATGAACACGGACAACATGGCACTCTCGGGCGAGACCATCGACTACGGCCCATGCGCCTTCATGGACACATACAGCCCGAACACAGTCTTCAGCTCAATCGATCACAATGGCCGTTACGCATACGTGAATCAGCCCGGAATAGCGCACTGGAATCTCGCGCGTCTCGCCGAGACGCTCTTGCCTCTCATCGACTCGGACGCTGAGAAGGCAGCCAATGCCGCGATCGAAGTCCTGCAGCCTTTCATCGAACAATACGACGCGCACTTTCTGAGCGGCATGCGGCGGAAGATCGGTCTCATATCGGAGAACGAAACCGACACTGACCTCATCAAGCAGCTGTTCACCACAATGCATCGTGGTGAAGCGGACTTCACTCTGACATTCCGCAGACTCGCACTCAGTGCCGAAAGCCCAAATAGCGATGCCGCCCTTCGCGAGCTGTTCACCGATCCAGCTGGAATCGACAAGTGGCTACAGGTCTGGCGGCAACGCCTGTCGTCGGATCCGCAATCCGCCACTGATCGAGCAGCGGGCATGCGTCACGTGAATCCCGCGTTCATCCCTCGCAACCATCGCGTGGAAGCCGCGCTGAATGCCGCTTCTGAACGAGGCGATCTGCAGCCCTTCCGGCAACTGCTCGCAATCCTCCAGCGGCCTTTCGACGATCAGCCCGAATTCGAGGCATACGAGCGACCGCCAGAGCCCTCAGAGCGCGTATTACAGACCTTCTGCGGGACCTGAATACAGGTCACACCGACCGCCGCCGCCAACCCTTATCGTGCGGCCCATGGCCCCGGCCGCCACACGTCTCAATCAACAGACACTGCCAGACTCCCGCTACGCGGCTGAGCTGCAGCGAGACGTAAACGCGCTACGCTTCGATGCCGAGCTCGAACCTGAGTACGTTCGCACCCGTCTCATGGAAATGCGCACCATCGTGCGCGCTGCGTGTGTCCTTTCAGTACTGGTCGCCACGCTTCGCGCAGCGGAGCGCTTCACAGTTGTGCCCCGAGATGTCGTGGCCCTGAGCAGCCTCGCAGTGGTCATCGCTGGCTCGCTCCTGCTGGCGGCGCTCGCATGGAGCGCGCTCTTCGAGCGCTGGTACCTGCCGGCCGCACGCATCATCGTGCCGCTCCGAAACGCAATCGTCGCAATTCATATTGCTGCCGCCACGGCGCAAGGTCGTAACGAATTGCTGATGATTCTGCCGCTCACGGCAATAGCACCATTCTTCTTTCTCGGCCTGGGCTACCGCACGGCGCTCCGCTGCTGTGTGTTGACGGTTACGGTCTACGTAACCTGCAGTCTGCTCTTCGAAGTGAGCCTGCCAATGGCGCTGCGCTCCTGCGCTTTCCTCATTGGCGTGAGCGTTGCCAGCGCGATCGCCGCGCGCAATTTCGAGATACGTTCGCGGCGGAGCTTCCTTGAGAGCCGGCTGATCGCCGAGCTTGCCGAGCACGACGCACTCACCGGCGCCAAGAATCGCCGCGTGTTCGATGAGCGGCTCGCCGCACTGTGGCAGCACGCGATCGATGATCAGCGCACTCTGTCGGTCCTGCTGATCGACGTGGATCACTTCAAGGCATTCAACGATCGCTACGGTCACCAGGCGGGAGACCACGCGCTCCGCCGGATCGCACAGACGCTGCAGACATACGTGCACCGACCTCTCGACGTATTTGCACGCTACGGTGGCGAAGAGTTCGCCGCCATTCTCTACGACCTGAATCTCCAGCAGACCCAGGAGCTCGCCGAGCGCATGCGCCGCGCGGTGCAGGAGCTCAACATCGAGCATCGCGGCTCGACGACACACGGCTCGGTCACGGCAAGTGTCGGGGTGGCGATCGTCGCGCCGACACAGGATCGCAGTCCGCGTGGCGCGCTACAGCTCGCGGATCAGGCCCTCTACGATGCCAAGCATGGCGGTCGGAACAGAATCGAATTGAGGGACGACGTTCAGCACGACCTGATGGTCACCGGAGTGTTCGCGAAACAGGCGATCATCAGCCGCTAAGTTCATTGCGGCGGCAGCACGTACCCCGCTTTCCTCAGCGCCGAATCCACCTCAACCCATTGCGAGCCAGGCTTCCCAATTCCACGAATCACCTTGTCTCCAACGATCGTAACCGGCACACCCCGTGCGTGGACCGCTGTCATCGCCCACGAACCTTCCGTGGTTTTCTCCACATCCAGATCGCTGTAGTGAATGCCCATCTCCGTGAGGTGATGCCGCAGACTCAGACAGTATCCACACCATGACGCGGTCAAAATGATCACGCCATCGCGAGGATTGTTTCGAGTCGGGTCATAGGCGTACGCGAGCGCGCGTTGCGTGCCGATCGTCAGCCCAAAGACGACAGCGAACCCGACGAGACCGACCACGACAGCAAACCACACGCGCGACTTCTTCGGGCGCTCGGGTTGCAACGGGAGTGAAACTTCCGCCGTGCCACTCACGAGCTGATCGACTTTCTGCCAGTCCGTGATCTCGCGATTGAGCGGCCAGAGACGCACGTACCGGTTCTGATTCCCAAGCTCCGCAGCGACGATGCCCAGGAACACTCCTGCGATCAGCGGCAACGAGCCCGGAATCTGCAGCCGCGAGACCACGTAGCCAAGCGCAAGAAACAGCACGAGCAGCAGGCACAAGTACGGCGTGCTGAGCCGCGCACGCTCTCCGAACGACGGCGGCTGGGTCCTGTATTTCTGCAGCCGTTTGAGAATAGCTGCCTGTAACGCTGCCAGTTTCATGCGGCCGCAGTGTACGGACCAAAGGCCGACACTTCGTGAGACTGGCGCCCGCTCCGGCCTCGTCCCAGCTGGCTTCGACTAAGTACAAGCTGCCCGCTTTTGACAGAACGTGTGTTCGCTTGGGGCGACGCTGAGGTGCCCATCACAAGTCCACTATTGCGCCAATTTGCTGGCGCGGATGTGTGACTCGCCGCCAAAAACCGCGGCCGCTCTGTGGTGTGATTCTGCCCATCGCACATGTGGGAGAGGTTTCCCATGGGCTCCAAGACACAGATTCTTCTCTTCTCCACCCTGGCCATCACCGCGAGCTCGTTCGCAATGGCCGATGCGCTCGTCAATGTGAAGACGGAAACCGTGCGCTATGAAGACGTGAGGCTCACGAGCCCCGTCGGCATCGCCGTGCTGTACGGTCGTATCCGCAGCGCTGCCGAGCGCGCTTGCGGGCCGGACAGCGCCGACCTCGCAGTGAAGACGCGCTATCGGTCATGCGTGGACAAGGCGCTCGCGGCAGCGGTCGTTGACGTGAACCTGCCGGCTTTGACTCAGTTCTGGGAGACCAAGCGCAACGCTCCGGCCCCGAGCAAAGTCGCCCCGGTTTCAGGTAACGCGACCGTTGCGAACAACGCTCCTGAGCAGAGTGTCACCGTCGTTTCGAAGACGCGTTAAGCCGACTCCTCAAAGGTAGAGCGAGCGGCGACTGTTCGTAAGGCAGTCGCTAGCCCTTGCTGGCACGTGCAGCGCCAGCAAGGGCATTTTCTTTTGGGCGCCTCACTCCTTCGAGCCGACGTTCGGATCGAAGCTGAGGGCCGCCTTGCTCTTCGGCACGTGGTCCCAGTGCTCGGCGATCTTGCCGTTCTCGATGCGATACAGGTCGAAATGCGTGGTCGCGTACTTCTTGCCCGGCTGCTCCGGCTCGGGCTCGAAGGTCACCACGGCGACCATCACCATGTCCCCCTCGGCGATCATCGAAATCACTGGAAAAGTAATCGTCTCCGCCATCGGGCGCACCGGGCGCGTCTTCTTGATGTAGGCGACCAGTGAGTCGCGCCCCGTGGCGACATTCGGGTTGTGCTGAATGTAGCTTGGGGTAAAGAACTGGGGCGCCAGATCCGTGCGGCCCGCCTGGATGATCGCGCGGTACATGTCGAACACGAGCTTCTTGTTCGCGGCGAGCTTCGGATCGCTGCTCTTCAACAGCGCCATCTGGTCGGGTGCGGCGACGGGCGGAACCTGTGCGTACACGGCGCCCCCGCATACCAGCGTGAACGCGCATCCGACGACGATCGATCTGATACCCATGCGTCTCTCTCCCCTTCACTTTGGGTTATTAGACAGAACGAGAACTTCTAACGCCACCCCTTTAAGAACCTAGTTCGCGAACTATCATCGGCCCCATGCCTACTCTCTTCGATCCCCTGCAGCTCGGCGATCTGCGATTGCCGAATCGTATTCTGATGGCGCCGCTCACCCGCAGCCGCGCTGTGGACGCGCGGTTACCCAACCCGCTGATGGCGAAGTACTACGCGCAGCGCGCGTCGGCCGGGTTGATCATTTCCGAGGCAACCGTCGTTACGCCAGGTGGAGTGGGTTACGCGGATACGCCGGGCATCTGGTCCCCCGAGCAGGTGAGTGGCTGGAAGCAGGTGACGAAAGCCGTTCATGAGGCTGGCGGGCGCATCTTTCTGCAGCTCTGGCATGTGGGGCGCATCTCCCATCCTGTCTTTCTGAACGGCGAGACGCCGGTCGCGCCAAGTGCCATCGCTCCGAAGGGCCACGTCAGTCTCGTGCGGCCGGAAACGCCGTACGTTACGCCGCGCGCTCTCGATCTGGCCGAGATCCCCAGTGTGATCGATGCTTACCATCGTGGAGCGCAGAACGCACAGGAAGCTGGCTTCGACGGTGTCGAGCTGCACGGCGCGAATGGCTACCTGGTCGACCAGTTCCTGCAGGACTACACGAACCACCGCACCGACGAGTACGGCGGTCCCATCGAGAACCGTGCACGCCTATTGCTCGAGGTTGTGGATCGACTCATTTCTGTATGGGGTCCCGGACGCGTGGGCGTGCATCTCGCGCCGCGCGGGGATGCGCACGACATCGGCGATTCGAATCGCCTCGCCACGTTCAGCTACGTGGCGCGGGAGCTTGGACGGCGCAAGATCGCGTTCATCTGCGCTCGCGAGCGGCTGGGCGACGATCGCATCGGGGCGCAACTCAAGGCCGCGTTCGGTGGCGTGTATGTCGCGAATGAAGGATTCACGCAGGAGACTGCGGAGCAGGTGCTCGCGGCTGGCGAGGCGGATGCCGTAGCGTTCGGGAAGCTTTTCCTCGCGAATCCCGATCTGCCGAAGCGGTTTGCGCTCAAGGCGGAGCTGAATCGATGGAAGGCGGAGACGTTCTACAGCGGTGGAGCTGCGGGCTACGTGGATTACCCGGAGCTAGCGCCCGCTTGATGTAGAAGTCTCGCGCACTTTCTCCACCACCCATTTCACGGCCGCGACCACGTGAGGCGGATTGCTGTTCTGGACGTAGTGATCGGCTTCGAAGTCTTCGTCATGCCGACTGACGGTGGATAACGCCGCAAGCTCCTTCTGCATTTCGCGCCACACTTTCTGTCGCTCCCGCTCCACCTCAGGAGTGATGCCTAGCCGCTCCGGTACGAACTTCATGCCGGATAGAACGAACACTGGGCGTGCGCCGAGGCTGTGGACGGTGCCGGCTTCGCCGAACCACTCCGGGTCCTCGTCGATCTCGCGTGTCGCGGCGACGAACGAAACGGGTCCATATGCGTCGACGATCTTCATCGCCTCGGAATTGTCCGGGAGTGGTGGAGGCGTTTGCATGCGTACGGCGCCGGCCCATGCGAAGGCGCGCCTGAGTCTCGCGTCCAGGTCCAGCGCCGGTCGCTTGAATCCTTTCATCGCCGCTTCCAGGCGATCGAACTGGTCGGGATGCGAGGAGTCCACGAACACCAGGCCGGCGACCTCCGCCGGGTAGTATTTCGTATAGACGAGAATGCCGGGCCCACCTGCTGAATGGCCTACGAGCACGAAGGGCCCGCGTTCGCCCGCTTTCTCCAGCGTCGCGTGCAGATCCGCGGCCGCGCCTTTGGCGGTGGGTGGCGAGCTCTTGGGATCGCTCCACAGGATTCCGGCACGGCTGTAGGCGCACGCGCGCGTGAACGCTGCTACGTCGTTGTGCACGAGGTACCAGCTCAGCGATCCTCTGAGATCGCGACCGGCCTCGAACACGACGACCGGTGAACCGGAGCCGCGGCAGTCGATCTGGATGTTCCGGCCGCCGATGTCCACGAGCTTGCCGGAAGGAGGGTACTGCGCGGCGACTCGCGCACGCGCACGTCTTTCATACATTGCGCCGGCGAGCAGTATGACGACAATCAGGACGAGTATGCCGACAGCGCCGCGGATGAGCCACTTGACCATGAAAATCCCAGTGCGCTCTGTATATATCCAATATATACAGTACTGTCGAATGAGGAGCAACCATGTCAGCGTCGACTTTTGAGGGCGGCTGTCTCTGCGGCGCCGTTCGCTATCGGGCCTCGGGCGAGACCGTTGCGCGCAGCCTGTGCCATTGCCGGACCTGCCGGCTTGCCGCCGGCTCGCCATCGGTCGCGTGGGTTGTCTGGCGATCGAGCGATTTCGCTTTCACAGCCGGAACGCCCACCAGCTACGAATCGTCACCCGGCATCCTGCGCACGTTCTGCAATCGGTGCGGCACGCCGCTGACCTATCAACGCATCGCCGAGCCCGGCACGATCGACGTCACCACCGTCACGCTCGATGCCGCAGATGAGTTTGCTCCCACGATAGAAATCTGGACCGAGCACAAGCTTTCCTGGGAATGCGTGAACAACTCGCTGCCTCAGTACCCGGGCAGCAGCCGCTCAGCCTGACGTGCTTCGATCGACGGCGCTCACGGCGCGGCCATCGCGTACCTCGCGACAACCGCACCGCTGGCGCCACTTACCACTGAGCACCGGCCTCTTGCCGGACGGTCGCGTTGAGGCGGTTCCACAGATTGATCGCGCCGATCGAGAGAACCAGCGCCGCACGAGCCGGCTCGTCGTAGTGCCGCTCGACCTCGGCCCAGATCTCGTCGGAAACGGAATCGGGGCGATCGGCCAGGCGGGTGACGGCTTCGGTCAGCGCGAGCGCTGCGCGCTCGGGATCGGTGAAGTAAGGCGTGTCGCGCCACGCGGCAACCGCGAAGAGCCGTGTGTCCTTCTCGCCGGCCTTCTTCAGCTCGCGGGAGTGCATGTCCACACACACGCTGCAGCCGTTGATCTGGCTCGCGCGCAGGTGGACGAGCTTGCGCGTGATGTACGGCAGGCCTTCGCGGTCCGTCGTCTTGTCGAGCGCAAGCAGTGTCTGCAGGGCATCGGGCAGGACCAGCGCGGGATTCTTCATGCGTGCTTTCATGGGGGATCTCCTGTCACATTGGCTATTTCCGTTTCGTCATACCCATGACGGATCGCGACGAGGAAGTGTGACCGATGAGCACCAACGACTGGCTGGCCGGGAAGTTCGAGGAAAACCGCGCGCACTTGCGCGCGGTGGCGTATCGCATGCTCGGCTCGCTCAGCGAGGCTGAGGACGCAGTTCAGGAGGCGTGGCTGAAGCTCAGCCGCTCCGATACGAGCGCGGTCGAGAACCTGAGTGGATGGCTGACCACAGTGGTCTCGCGCGTTTGCCTGGACATGCTGCGTGCTCGCAAGTCGCGACGCGAGGAATCTCTGGACGCGCAGCCGTCGGCCGCGAGCGCAGATCGTGAAAAGACGGCAGACGCTGAGGCGGAGGCACTACTGGCGGACTCCGTTGGGATCGCGATGCTTGTCGTTCTGCAGACGCTTGCTCCCGCCGAGCGAATCGCGTTCGTATTGCACGACATGTTCGATTTGTCGTTCGACGAGATCGCGCCAATCGTCGGCCGCTCGCCAACGGCAGCGAGGCAACTCGCCAGCCGGGCCCGCCGGCGCGTGCAGGGAAGCAACGAATCGACCGACGCAGATCTCAGCGAACACCGGCAGGTGATCGACGCGTTTCTCGCCGCCGCGCGCAGCGGGGATTTCGATTCACTGGTCGCGATGCTGGATCAGGATGTGGTGTTCCGTGCGGATGAGTTTGCGGTTCAGAAAGGCGCGCAGAGAGAAGTGCGAGGCGCGCCCACGGTGGCGAAGTTCTTCTCCGGGCGGGCGCAGGCTGCGCGGTCCGCGCTCATCGACGGGACCGTCGGTGTCGTCGTGGCGCCGCGGGGTCGGTTGCTCGTGGTGTTGGGTGTGACGATCAGGGACGGAAAGATCGCCGCGATCGAGGCGGTTGCCGACCCTGCGCGGCTCGCCGAGCTCGACCTGGCGGTGGTCGACTAGCGCCATCGAAAAAAGAGCCGCAAGGCAGGTGCCCTTGCGGCTCTTCAGCGCTTCGTCGGTAAGGGGGTTTGGGCCGACTCAGCTTCAGGCGGCCTCAGCCGCCACTTCGGTGCGACCTTCGACCAGCTCCGCGAGCTGCTCGGCGCAGATCGCCCAGCCCTGGTGGAAGCCCATCTTCTCGTGCGCTTCGCGGTCCGCGACCGTCCAGTGGCTCACGCGGGCCGTGTACTTCGTGCGGCCGTCGCCGAGGTCCTCGAACGTCAGGGTGACCGTCATGAACGGCTTCTCTGCGGGTTCGAAGGCCTTCGTGTAGGCGTCCGTGAACACGAGGCGCTCGTTCTCGACGACTTCGAGGTACACGCCCCGGCAGGGAAACTCGGTGCCGTCCGGGCCGCGCATCACGACGAGGCTCGAGCCGCCGGCGCGCACGTCCGTTTCGACCCGCGGTGTCGTCCAGGGGCGAGGCGCGAACCACTGCTTCATCTGCTCGGGGTCGGTCCAGGCCTTGTACAGGCGAGCGGGCGGTGCGTCGTACACGCGTTCCAGGATCAGGTCGCGGTCCTGGGTCGACGTGGTGGTCTTGGAAGTGGACATGTCAGCTCCTCGAGTGGGTTGGTGTTGGGTAGTGCCTGAAAGACGTTCGGATGGAGGGCGGGCCGACAGAAGGAGCGACAATTAGTTCAGGCGCGGCGGTCCACGGGGCGCGGCTTGCCGCCACGCCCCGTGCGCCTTCATCAGCGACTCATCAATGCTTCTTCACGGGCCTGAAGTAATTGCCGTACACCCAGTTCCCGACCTTCTTGCCCACGCCAGCGCCATGCGCGACCGAAGTGGGAAAGTGCATCCCGCCAAACACGCGCGCGCGCATGACCTCTTCGAGGAGGTCATCGGTGCTGTAGTACGTGTGCGGCACGGTGCCCGCGACCGTGCTGTTGAACGTGAACGTGATGTAGCGCGTCCCGAAATATCGGCGCAGCACTTCCGTGATCGCACCCGTCGCGCAGCCATGCGCCGCCGGATATTCCGGATGCGGCGGTGTCACGGCCAGCGGCGTCCATCCAGCGTCGACGTCTGTATTCGGATTGTCATCCGTGTCCGCCGCGCGAATGGCCGTCACCGGCCGCCAGGAGTTGTAGTAGTACTTCGAGTCCCAGCAGGCGACGACCGCGTCGCCAAACGTCACGAACAGCAGCGCGTAAAGCCGCGCGCTGTCCGCCACATCCCGCTTCTTCAGGCTCGCGAGATTCCGCAGATTGCGCGACCACCATACCGTTGGATTCTCGGTGTGGAACAGCCCGGTCTCCGTCTCCTCGGGCAATCGTTCAGTGCTTGTCGCCGAGCCCAGTGACTTCACCGTCTCGAAGTCCCGCGTATACCGCTCGCTGGTGAGATCGGGCGGACCGTAGGCGCGAAACTGCGACGGGCTCGTCAGCGTGAACGGCTTCATCTTCGCCAGCCACGGCGTGACCGGATTCGGAAACGCAGGCGGCGTGCGCTGATAGTCGCCCGGTGCCGTGCCGAAGACATATGGCACGTTCGCCTCGCGCCCGTCGTTCGCACGCACCGCGAGCCACGCATTCGCAACCTCGGTCCCGATCGTCACGCCCCTGGTCTCCGCCGGACCATCGGGAATGGCCGCCAGGGACGCAGCCAGTGCCGTGTCGAGCACACCCTGCTGATCCGGCCAAAGCGTGAGCAGCACTCTGTACGCCGCGGCGGCCGCCGCCGCTTCTCGTGATGCACCCCGCGTATCCGAAGTCGGCGAGACCGCGTACACAGTGAAGCGCTTGTCGATCGCGTTCACCGCGTCATAGATCGCCGCGTGAACCAGGGCCAGGTACACGCCCCCCTGCGCGCCCTTGGCCACGATGACGCTCGCCGCCGTGGCATTCCAGTCGCCCACAACGTCCGCCCGTGCGGGCGCTTGCAGTCCAATCGTTGCAGAAAGCGCCAAGGCGCTGCTCAACGCCAGCGCCCTCACTGTTTTCAATGGTTTGTTCATGATCTTCTCCCGGCTTGTCCGTGTTGTCTGAAGTGGATCGCTGCGCGAGCAGCGGGGCCGGACGCTAGCCACGCGTGCGCGTGGAAGCCTGAAGATCGCTGGAAGATTTGCTGAAGATCGAATTCAGCGGGGCGCGAACGAGTAGCCGAAGCCGAGATTCACCCCGTGCCCGAGCTTGTGACTGTTCTGGCCATGGAGCGAGGTGTTGTAGAGAGCGAAAAAGCTGATCCCGCCCGATCCCGCGTACGACGCGCCGATCCCGGCATTCAGGAAGCGCTCGGACGCAAGCTGGTCGTGATATGGAAACAAGGGGTTACTGATCGGGATGGGCACGTCGATCCCGCCATGCGTGTACTGCCAGTACAGCACCCCGCGGATGCTCCACTCCGGCCGCACGAAGTACCCCACCTCGAGATCGAGATTGCTGCGGTCATGCCCGACGCCGACCACTTTCTCCACGAACGCGTAGGTGTAACGCGCCTGCACGTAGGTTTGGGGGATCCAGAGGTCGAGGCTCTTGCCCGCGAAGAAGCCGATCCATTGCTCCTGGAGATTGCGGCCGGGCGCCGCGTGACCGAGGGCGGGATAGCTGTGAGTGGGCTGGACCAGCGCGACGTACGGTGCAAACGCGAACGGCCCGAGGAGCGCCTGGTAGTGCAGTTCGACACGCAGGTCGGTGAAGGTGCCGTGGTAATCGCCGTCGTCTACCTCAGTGGGGTGGGGGCGGTCACCGTGGTACTCGGAGCGCACGTACGGCACGCCGGCCGATACGAGCCACCGGTCTGAGGGGCTATAAGAAAGAGTCAGCCCGACGCTGTGCGAGCGCATGTGGCCGACGTCCAGCTCCTCGCCGTCGGGCAGGTAGTGCTTAGTGTCGAAGATGTCGCTGTAGAGGAGTGATGCGCTGAAATTGCCCTTGCCGGGCAGCCACGCCTGCGCGTGGAGCGCCATGGGCGCAAGCAGAAGCGCCGCGGCGACGCCAACGGTGCGCATGTAATGACTCAGCTGGCGGTGGTTCCGGACGACCTGACGCAACCGGCGGGGAGACCCTTTGCACCTCGCTCGAGTACCTGATCCACCGCACGTACCACTTGTCGGCCCTTGCGCTTGTGAACGTCGACGACGCAGCCGGCGCCGCCGAGCGCGCTCGCGCTCCTCCCACTTTCAGTACCGCTCAGCACGGGGAGGATTGCGACGCGGCCGCCGATCTCGGATTCCAGCTCGCGGGCGTCCACCCAGTCCGTGACGACCAGGTCCGCGGCGCCTTCCTGCAGCGAGTTTTCGAGCTCGGCCCGGCTGTTGACGGTGCGGACCGTGTGACCTGCACGCGTCAACGCGTTGTCCAGGCGTAACTCCGCGTTCGCGGCGCTCAGCCGGGAATCCGGGGCGAGGAACAGAATGAGCTTGCCGGGATGACGGCTGCTGAACACGCGCTCGAAGGAGACGCCACCGCCGAGTGCCAGGAGCTTGTCGCCGCACGCTTCGCCAACAGAGAAAGTGCATGCGCTGAGCGCAAGGCCGATCATCATCGCGCGCAATGGCGTGGCCATGGAGGGTCTCCCTTTTTGAGGCAGTCTACCCTCAACGGTGAAGGACCGGCCAGCGGAGAAGCGCGGGCGAGTAGACTCATTTTGGGACGGACGGGGTCGGAGCATTGGGCGAAGCAGGCGCAAAGCCGGTGTATCGAGTTGGGGACCTGCTGGTGGATGCAGGCCAGGCGCGCGTTGCACGCGGCGATATCGATATCCCGCTGCCGAAGTTGTCCTTTGACCTCCTGATGGCGTTGATCCAGGCCGCGCCGCACATTGCGACGACCGATGAGCTGATGGAGCGCGTGTGGCCGGGGCTCGTCGTGGGCCCCGAAACGGTGAGTCAGCGCGTCAGTTTGGTGCGTGCGGCGCTGGAGGACGATCCGAAGGAGCCGCGATATATCGCCGCCGTGCGAGGCCGGGGTTATCGGCTAGTCGCGCCCGTCGCTGCCGTGGCGACAGAACCGGCGAACGCGTTTGGCGCCGCGCAGCCGGCGGCACCATCGTCAGCGCTAGATTCGGCCGGCTCGCGCGCCGGCACAGAGGCGCTCGCCGACTCGCTCACGCACGGCAGCTCGGCGACGGCTGGCAGGCCGCGCGCTCGCAGGCTCGTCGCCATCGGTGCCTTCACCGCGCTCGCCGCCATCGCGCTTCTCGCAGTCGTATTCTTCCGCGGCGACAAGCCGCCGATTTCGTCCAGCGCACCGCTCCCCGAGCGCTCAATCGCCGTACTCCCTTTCGAAAGCATGGGCGCAATCCCCAACGGCGACACGCTCGCGCTCGGCATGTCAGAAGCAGTGCTGCATCAACTCGCCGCGCTGCGCGAGCTCACAGTTGTCGCGCGAACCTCGTCCTTCGCGTTCAAGGATCGCGAAGACGACGCCCGTGACATCGGCCGCAAGCTCGGCGCGCGCTACCTCCTGGATGGCAGCGTGCAATACGAAGGCGAAAAAATGCGCGTGACCGCGCAGCTCATCGACGGCACGACGGGCAGCCAGGTCTGGTCCGTCCGCATCGACCGAACTGCACGCGATGTCTTCGCCGTTCAGGACGAAATCGCGCTCGAGGTCGCACGTGCCCTCGAGCTGAGCCTCGACGCCAGCACCACGGACAAGCTCACCGGCCAGGGCACGGCAAACTTCGACGCATACCTCGAATTCCTGCGGGGCCGCCAGCACGCCGCAACTCTCCGCATCCCGCAAGTCAAGGAAGCAATCACGGAATTCACGCGCGCCACGCAGATCGACCCGACCTTCGCTGCCGCGTACGTCGAGCTGGCGGAGGCCGAAGTACTCGTTGCCGAGTTCGACGTCAGCGAGGAGCGACACGAAAACTTCGAGCAGGCGGTGGAGCACGGCAAAGCGCTCATCGAACGCGCCCTGCAGCTCGACCCATCCAACGGCCATGCGTACGTGGAGCGCGCCTACTTCAAGGCGTTCACGGATCTCGCCGGAGCCGAAGCCGACTATCGCCGCGGCATCGCATTGAGCCCGAGCTACGCCAAGGCATATGCCGGACTCGCATCCGTGCTCTACGAGAATCCCACGCGATGGACCGAAACGCTCGAAGCACTGGATCGGGCGCGCAAACTCGATCCGCTGGAGCCGCGCTACGACGTTACGAAGGCAGTCTTTCTTCTCTATCGTCGCAGCGACATCAAAGCGGCGAATGACCTGCTCGTCGACGTTCTGCAACGTGAGCCGCTCTATCAACCCGCACTGATGCGCCTGGGCGAGTTGCGCTGGCACTTCGAAGGACGCTTTGCCGAAGCGGTCAAATATAGCGAACAGGCGCTCGCCCTCGACCCCTTCTCCGAATGGACGCGCCGCGTGCTCGTCCGCATATACATCGACCTTCAGGATGCAGAGGACGCGGCGCGAGTCATCGCAACCGCGCCACGTCCGCTGCCTGTCCGCTCGATTCCGCTGCAAGCCTTGCGCCGCGACTGGGTCACCGCCGGCGAAGCCGTGTACGCGGCCGACGAAGATGAAACGCTTTCCCCGATCGACGAGTCGGTCGCTGCTATCGCGCTCCGCATGCACGCGCGCGCCACACGCCAATACGCGCGATCCATTGCGCTTCTCGAGCGCACGTCCGGCATCTCATGGGACGACAAAGGCGACCCGCAGCTCCCAACGCGGCCCGCGACACCTGCAGCGGCCGTCGGCCTGGCAGACGTCCTCATGCTGAACAACGAACGTCCGCGCGCGATCCGTTTGCTGAACGATCTGCTCACACATATGGACCTCGCCGCGAAGAACCAGGAGCATGGCGACTTCTGGCACTTCCGCGATCGTCCTGTCGCGCTCGCTCTGCTCGGTGACGTCGAAGGCGCCATGCAGGCATTGGAAAAGAGTTACACCGTGAGCCTCTGCATGCCCCAGTGGTGGATCATGCTGGAAGTCGATCCAGTCTTCGAGCCGCTGCGCGCCGATCCTCGCTTCCAACGGCTCCTCGCCGGCGCACGAGCTCACGCGCGCAAGGAACGTGATGCACTGGAACGCCTGCGCACTGAAGGACTCATTCCCGTTCAAACGGCGGCATCCCGTCCTGCTGACAGCCGCTGAGCCGAACAGTCGGTAACAAGATGCGCCGCTGCGGCCATCATGTATGCTGTTCGTGACAGCCCGGAAATACCTGGTCCGGAATGGGCAGGGCACACAGTGGCTGCACAACAGGAGTCAGCGATGGAGAAGGAACGCTCCGAGACCGCAACAGCAATCGTGACGCTCACTGCAAGCACAGAGCCCGAGGCCAATCAGGTGGTGTTCGGCTCCACGCCGCCTTCGCAGACGCCGCAGGGCGCCGAGATGCGCCAGCGCCTGAGCGATCCCGTCGAGCGCGCGAAGGTACGCGCCGGGCATCTCGAATACCTCCGCAATTTCTATCCAGAGGCTGCGCAGGTGCTGGGCCTCGACGCCGAGCGCGAAGCGAAATTTTTCGAGGTGCTCACGGACCAGCAGATGGTGCACCTCGAGCACTTCTACACCGGTGACCTGAGTCCGCAGCGGCTCCTGTCGAAGGACGGAAGGTCGGTCATGCAGGAGCAGGCCGACGAGGAGAATCGCAAGAAGCAGGAGATTCGCAAAGCGATCGGCGACGAATCCTTCGCTCGTTACGCCGACTACATGGACGGCCTGACCGAGCGTCAACAGATCGTCTACTTCGAAAAGCGACTCGAACCGGCTGACAAGCTGACGTCCGATCAGAAAGAACGGCTCACGGTATTACTGCGCGACAAACGGGATACAGAGATGGCGCGGCGCCGGTCGGAGTCGCACTCGCGCCTGCCCGCCGCCTTCGATTTCTCACAACGGCAAATGAAGATGCTGGAGGTGAATGCCCAGGCGAACCAGGACCACTACCTCGAAATGCTGGAAGACACTCGCGCGCTGCTTGCGCAGCTTCCCGCGGTCCTGACGCCGAAGCAGCTCGAGGCGTACACGCAGATGGAGACGGCGAAGCTCGAGAGCCAGAAGAAGTTCGTGCGACAGATGCGCACCAGCGCGGGCATGAGCCCGGACTTCGACGAGACGAAGCCGCGAGTGCTGGCGCCTGCGCGCAAACCGGTTTCCGGAAAGATCCGGCTCGAACTGCAGCTCACTGTCGATGCAAATTCGCCAGTGAAAGCGGAGCGGATCGTGGAGAATGGCAAGGCCACCGATGCGATTCAGGGTCCGGAAGGGTTGTGGTTCGAAGCGACGCCGACGCTCTACGAGGATGGCTGGGCGCACATCGAAATGCAGGTGTACGAAGAGCGACGTGGCAAGCGGGTTCGCCTCCAGGGCGGCATGAGCAGCGGTTCGCTCAGGCGCCTGCCCGATGGGCGGCTCTTTCCGAGCGCCGGTGCCGTCGGCACGGTGGATGCGGGTCACAAGGTCTTCGTGATCACCTCGAACACCACGATGACCCCAGTGGAATAATCGGCCAGGCAACGAAGCGCACGACTCAGCGCGCGCACGGGACCCACAATGCGTACACTCGGCGCACAATCACCGCACGGCGCCTATGCTACGCATCGTCCCGCCCTTACTTTTGTCACTCGCGCTCGCGTTTCCGCTGGCCGCCAGTGAGCAGCAGGTAGAGATCAAGGAATGGCCGCTTCCCTGGCGTGACTCGCACCCGCGCGCGCCGCACGCGGTGAGCCCCACTGCAGTGTGGTTCGTTGCCGAGAAAGGAAACTTCCTCGCCTCGTTGAATCCGCAGACGGGCCGTTTCTCCAAGATCGATCTCGTCGACGAGCCCGCTCCGCGCAACGTCGTTGCTGCGGCAAACGGGATGCTCTGGTTCACCGCGAGCGCGCATGGCTACCTCGGTCGTTACGATCTGCGCAGTCGCACGCTCTATCGCGCGCCGCTCGGCGACGCGGTCACAGATCCGAGCTCGCTGACGTTCGAGGCAGGCGAGCGGAACATCTGGTTCACCGCGAGTGAGAGCAACATCATCGGCCGATACAGACTGGTGAATGGCATCGCGGATGTCATTCGCGTGCCGACACCCAACGCACTTCCCGATGGCATCGCGGTGGCACCGAATGCCGGCAACCCATGGGTCGCGCTTTCCGGCACGAACAATCTCGGCACGATCGATCCGCGCACGTTCGTGCTCACGATGCGCGCCTTGCCACGCCCAGCCGCGCGGCCGCGGCGGCTCGACTTCACGAGCGACGGGCGTCTCTGGTACGTCGATTTCGCTGAAGGATTCCTCGGCGCGCTCAAGCCCGGCGCGCAAGGCGCGAAGGAGTGGCCAATGCCGGGCGGCAAGAAGAGCCAGCCTTACGCGATGGCCGTGGACTCGAAGGACCGCATCTGGGTCATGGAAACGGGCATCAAACCCACGAAGCTGGTCGCCTTCGACCCGAAAACACAGCAATTCTCGGGCGCGACCCCCGTACCGTCGGGTGGCGGCGTCATCAGCGACATGACCTACGACCGCGCCTCGGCCGGACTCTGGTTTGCCACTGACACCAACACCATCGGATACGCCAAAGTGAACTGACGGTACCGCGAACGAGGGGGGCGGCCATGGCGACCACGGCGCGAAGCTCGGGCAACGCAGTCGATACCACCCATGCTGCACGGGACTCGCGGACCAGCGTCACGCGTCTGGCGCTGACCAGTCTCGCGAGCACCAGCTTCGAGTGGTACGACTTTTTCCTCTACGGCACGGCGGCCGCGCTGGTTTTCCCGAAAGTCTTCTTTCCCGAAACGCTGCCGCCATTCGTTGCGCTCATCGCGTCTTTCAGCACCTTCACGGTCGGTTTCATCGCGCGCCCGGTTGGCGCTCTGGTGTTCGGCCACTTCGGCGATCATGCGGGCCGCAAGGCCGCGCTGGTTGCGGCGTTGCTGATGATGGGTGGGAGCACGACGCTGATCGGCTTTCTGCCGTCGTATGCATCGGCCGGAATGCTGGCGCCGCTGTTGCTCGTGGTGCTTCGCTTCGTGCAGGGCCTCGCGATCGGCGGCCAGTGGGGCGGCGCCATGCTGCTCGTCACCGAGAGTGCGCCGGCCGGCAAGCGCGGCTTCTACGGAAGTTTTGCGCAGGCGGGTGTGCCCGTCGGCGTGGTGCTCGCGAATCTCGCGCTCCTTATTGCCAGCGGCACGACATCGGCGGACGAATTCCTGTCCTGGGGCTGGCGCGTGCCCTTCATCGTCAGTGTCGTGCTCGTCGGGCTCGGCCTGTTCGTGAAATTCAGGACCGAGGACAGCGCCACGTTTCGCACGGCGAAAAAGACCGCTGAGCCCGCGCAGCGCTCCGCGATCATCGAAGCCTTCCGCCTGCATCCGCGGAACATTCTGCTCGGGGCCGGGGCATTCATCGCCGGCAACCTGATCTTCTACGTGATGATCACATTCGCTCTCGCGTACGGCAGCGGCGCGGGCGGACTGGGCCTGCCCCGCTCCACGATGCTCACGGCCGTCATGATCTCGATGGGCGCAATGCTGCCGGCACTCGTGCTGTTCGGCGCCTTGTCGGATCGCTTTGGCCGGCGCTTCGTATTCATGTCCGGCGCGCTCCTCACGGCGCTCTGGTCGTTTGCGCTGTTTCCGCTCATCGAAACGCGCTCGCTGTTGTGGATCTCGGTCGGGCTCTGCGTCGGCCACGTGTTCGGCGCGATGATGTACGGGCCGCAGGCCGCGCTGTTCACCGAGCTGTTCTCGACGAAAGTGCGCTACTCGGGCGCATCGCTCGGCTACCAGATCGGATCGATCTTCGGCGGCGCGCTCGCGCCGCTCATCGCGACGACCCTGCTGGAAGAATTCGAGAACACGCTGGCGATTTCCGTGTACATCGCCGCTGCCTGCACGGTATCCATCGTGTCGGTCTACATGCTGCGCGAAACCCGTGGCGCAGCCCTGCACGAACCGGGCGAGCTCACTCCACCTTCGTGACGTTGTCTTCCGAGTTCCGGTCCACGCGCTTGTTGTACGGATCGACGCCCGCGTAGGTGGGCTCGCTCGCGGCAACGAGGGTCAGCTTCTGCGTGCCACTGCGCACAGGCTGGCGCTCGAAGGTCAGTACCGACTTGTTGTTGAAGTCCTTCCGTCCCGGCTCCGCCGTGAACACACCGACATCGAATGTCTCGTCCAGCGGAGTCTCCGTCTCCCGCCCTTCGCCATCCGCGTACAGCTTGTGCGCTTCGACGTTCAGCGTGACGTCCCACTTGCCGTCGGCACGTTTCTTTTTCTCCGCGCTGGTCACCTTCACGTCATACAGCGTGATCTTCTGGAAGAGATCGGTGATGAGCTGCTGGTGCTCCGGGCCCGCCTCGGCTCGCAAGTACCTCAGCAAATCCTTTGACGTCGGATACGGCGCGCCCTTGAACGCGTACTCCTTTAGAAACCCGCGCAACGCGCGATTCACCGCGTCCTCGCCGATTTCATCCTTGAGCAGGTACATCACCAGCGACCCTTTCCGGTAGTGGATGTAGCCCTGGCCCTCCACTCGCTCGAGCGGCAACTCCTCGATCAACTCGCTGCCGCGCCCACGCAGATACCGGTCCAGCTCGAACTTCAGGAATTTGCGAATCTGCTGCGGGCCGTAGAGATGCTCCATCACCATGAGCGCCGTGTACTGCGCGAGCGTCTCGGACAGCAGCGTCATGCCCTGCATGTCCGCGCCGATGATCTGGTGCGCCCACCACTGGTGGCCCACTTCGTGTGCGGTCACGTACGTGACCATGTCGATCTTTTCCGGGTCCTCGTGGTTCGCGATGAAACCGATGCCTTCGGAGTAGGGCACCGTGTTCGCAAAGGACTGCGCGAACTGCGCATAGTCCGGGAATTCGAGGATGCGGAGCTGGCGGAACTGGAAGGGGCTGAAATTCTTGCCGGCATAGTCGAGGGACGACTTCATCGCCGCGATCATGCGGTCCACGTTGTACGTGTGCGCCGGGTCGTAATAGACGGCGAGCTCAACGTCCTGGAAACGATCGCGCTTCACCGCATACGCGGCCGATTGCATCGAGAAGAACTGGAGAATCGGGGCTTCCGTCCGGTAGCGGATCGTGCGGCGTCCATTCGCGACCGTTTCCGACATGCGGTAGCCCGGCGCGATCGGCATCTGATCCGCATCGGTAGAGACTGTGATATCGGCGGTGACCCAGTCGCTGTCGTTGCGCAGGTAGTGCGAGGTGCGCGCGCTTTCATCTTCGAGCTTAGCGGGCCGCAGCTCCGGGGGCAGGCCGTGTTTGCGTCGCTTGGCGCGATCCTGCAGCAGGCTGTCGCGGTCCATCCCCAGCCTCGGCGCCAGCTCGGAATCGTTGAGAAACGTGCCATTGCCGACGATCCGCGTGTCGTTGTTGGTATTGCGGAAGCCGCGCTGTTCGCGAACGCTCGTGAAATCCAGCGTGCCGGTGGCGCCGGGGGCGAGCGGCTGATCGAACCTGTAGATGCGATAGTTGAAAGGCGTGAGCTCTTTCTCGAGCTTCGCACCGGCCACTTCGAGGCGTTGCATCTCCAGTTCGCGTATCCAGCGCACGTGCAGCTCGGAGATCGGCGCTCCGGTGCGGTTCTCGAACGTGTAACGCCCGGTTGCTACCGCGCGCGTCTCGCGCGGATAGAGATCGACCTTCAACGTGACGTGCGTAACACGCGGCACGGGCTGCTTCTCGAAACCGATCAGCGTCTTCTCATAGTTCGCGGTCCAGCGTTCGTCGGCGACGTTGGTGCGGTATTCACTCAGCACGTGGGTGTTGCGGTAAATGAAGATGCCGATGCTCACGGTCGCGATGAGGGCCACGCCCGAGATGAGGGCGGGCGTGCCTGCGAGACGCCTCGGCATCTGCCTCACTCGCTTCAGGAGAGTCGGCGCCACACCCCGACGCCACAACGCATACGTCAGAACGACGAGCACAACCGCGAAAGCGCTCCAGTACGCGCGGAACCAGTACCGGTATGCGGCGAAGTTGCCCTGGCCGTTCATGTCCGAGAGCGGGGTCTCGGGACCGGAGCCGTACTGGTAGAGGTTGTCCTCGTAACCGAGCCTGCCCAGCGTCGTCATCGAGACGATGTAGAGCAGCATCACGAGCCAGCCGATGGTCTTGTGTGGCACGAGTGTCTGGACGAACACCGCGAGCACAGCGAACAGCGTCATATCCACCGTCCGCGGCAACACGTACCACAGCAGATAGTGGCTGAGCTGGAGGACTGAATAGCCCTTCACGAGCTGCACGATCACGGCCGCAATGGTGCTCGACGCGATGCTCGCCATGAGCACGAGCGCAATCGCAAGCACCTTGGGGGTGACGAATGCCCAATCGGACGCCGGCGTCGCGTCCACCACCATGTAGACCCCGCGCTCGCGATCGCGCCACACCAGCTCTCCGGCATAGTAGATGGCGACGATCAGTACGATGAACGTGAACGAACCGTTCAGCGTCTGGATCATCACCCGCGTGACGGGATAGATCACGTTGTCGTACTGCTCGTTCGCGTACCAAAGACCGCCGATGGAATTGACGAATGCGATTCCGAGCAGCACGAAGAATGCAGGGCTGCCGAACACAGCGTTCATGTCGAAGCGCGCGAGCGCAAAGAGCTGCGCGCGGCTCGTGCCGGAATCGTAGCGAGGTTGCGGCGGGACGGCCGGTGCGGACGAAGCCATTGCATGAACCGGCGCGCTCGCCTCGACTGGCGCAGCGGCTTCGCTCGCCGCACGAGCTGCTTCATCGCGCTTACGTTTCTTGCGGCCCACTTTCTCCGGTTGGTAGGCAAACCATGCCAGCCCGAGGAGCAGGAACGCAGCGCTGAACCAGATCACCCGGTTCCAGAGGATGAGACCTGCGATCTCAGGCAGACGCGAGTTGCGCTCCGTCGCCGTCCAGTACTTCGTCACCTGCTCGAAGGCGCCGAGGCCAAATGGCTCCCAAAACGCCACCGCGCGCTCGAATTCCGGTTTGTTGAAATACGCGGTCGCGACCAAGTAGAGCATCAGGAAGCCGATAACGCCTACGTACGTTCCTGCCAGCGAGCGTGTTGCCGTCGCGAGCGCGAAGCACGCGGCGCCGGTGACGAACAGTGTGGGCACGCAGATCAGGAAGTAGACGTAGATGTAGTCGCCGAGACGGAAGGGACCCACCTTCTCGGGGTCGAGCCAGGGCATGAACGAGCCGATGAGCATCGCGAGCGGCACGGCCGCGAATGCGAGGCATCCGGCGACGAATGCACCCGAGAATCGGCCGAACAGGTAGTCGAATTTCGAAATGCGCGTGGACCGCACGATCGGGCCGAAGCCGGTGTCGTCGTCGCGTACGATCACGCTCGCGACGAATGCCGCCATGATGAAGATCGCGAAGATGCTCATGATGCCGAGCGTCTGCGCGATCGCGTACGGCGAGTTCACCTTCACATTGCCCACGCCGCCGATCTGAACCTGATCGGAGGTCACGGCACCGAAGGTGAGGAGCGCGAAGATGACCGCGGTCGCGACGAACATCGGCGAGCGAACGTGGTACCTGAATTCGAAAGCGGCGACGTGGCGGAACATACCGCGACTCACGCTGCGCGTCGGGGTGCAGAAAGGGTGGAGAAGTAGACGTCCTCGAGTCCGCCTTGCGCGGGCTCGAAGCCTGCGCCCGGCAAGGTGTCGGCGAGCACGTGGATGATCGTGCGACCGCCGAACAGTCGCGTCGAAATCACACGGTGCGCAGTTTTGTGTGCGGCGACCTCGCCCTTGTCGATGAGCTTGCGCCAGACGCGGCCGCGCAGGTCGGCGATGAGATCCACGGGAACGCCGGACTGGACGATGCGCCCCTGCGCGATGATGGCCATGCGCTGGCAGAGGTCCGAGACGTCTTCGACGATGTGCGTGGAGAGAATCACCACGACCTGCTCGCCGATTTCCGCGAGCAGATTGAGGAAGCGATGCCGCTCCTCGGGATCGAGGCCGGCGGTCGGCTCGTCGACGATGATGAGGCCGGGGTTGCCGATGAGCGCCTGTGCGATTCCGAAGCGTTGGCGCATGCCGCCGGAGAAACTCGCGAGCGCCTTCTTGCGCACGTCCCAGAGGTTCACCTGTTTGAGAAGCGCATCGACCGTGTCGCGGCGCTCGCCCTTGCGCGCGAGGCCTTTGAGCACGGCGAGATGTTCGAGCATGCGCTCGGCGGAGACGCGGGGATAAACGCCGAAGTCCTGTGGGAGGTAGCCGAGCGTTCGGCGCAGGGCGTCCGGGTTCGCGAGGACATCGATGTCGCCGAAGCGGATGGCGCCGGAGGTCGGCACCTGCAGGGTGGCGATACACCGCATGAGGGTCGATTTGCCGGCGCCGTTCGGGCCGAGGAGGCCGAACATGCCGCGCGGGATGTCCAGGGTCACCTCATCCAGTGCCCGAGTTCCATTCGGATAGACATGCGTGAGGCCGGCGATCGACAGCATGGGCGTCTCCGCTGAACGTGTCCGTCGAGGATCATAGCCGCGCGCCGCTTGCGGGCGCAGCGTGGGTCAGCTTCGGAGCGGCGCTATTCGCCGTCGGTTCAGCGCGGAGCCTTCGCGACGGCCGCTCACGCGCGGCTCGTTACGCTAAGGTACACGGATGGGTGCGAATGGTTGCAGGCTGCGAGCCAGATGTGTGCGGCCTCGAGGCGGCCCCGTGCGTCGATGCGCAGTCTTTCAGCAGGTGCCGCCGCACGGTCGGCTCGGGCGAGAACCGGGTTTTTTATTCCCAGGTGCCGTCAGTGATCACAACTCGCCCAGTGCGCGCATCGATCCGCACCGTTAGTCCGACCGTGGCGAGCCCGCTCATCAACCGTCCGAAGGTGACGTTGCCGCGGATATCCACCGGAAACAGTTCCATGTCCGCCAGCGCCTCACGGTTCGCGCGAGCGCGCGGCTCGCGGCGGCGGAGCGGAATCACGTTGTCGCGGTTATCGTCCATGCAGTCACAGCTTCCTCCAGCCCGATGCCGATGGCAGTCCGGACAAGCCGAAGGGTGCATGCACGGAGTTCACACTATGCCGGGTGTTTCATGAGGGCGGCAGCCATACGCGCGGTGTTGGTCGCGCTCGTGCTTTGCAACGGAGGCGAAGCCGTAGCGGAACCGCGGGCGCGGGTCATTCAGTCCGTGGATGTTCAGGTGCCATGGGCGCCGACACCGCTCGCGATCGCGGGCCGGACGCACCTCTGTTACGAGCTGCACGTCTCGAATTTTCGTCCGGTGGATGTCGAGCTGATTCGCGTGGATGTACGGGATGCGGATCGAGGTGCAGTTGTCGCGAGTCTCGCGGATTCGAAGCTGGGTGCTTTGATTGGCAGCCCGGGCTCTGCTTCACGTCCTGCAGACCCGCGAATCATTCGCGCGGGCATGCGCGGGATTGTCTATTTCTGGCTGCCTCTTGAAGCGGGCACGCGCGCGCTTTCGAAGCTGCAGCACCGGATCGAGCTGAATGTGTTGCTACCGACCGGTCCGGAGCGCGTGATGGTGGACGGCGGAGCGACGACTGTTGGCAGCGGAGGTCCGGTGGTGCTCGATCCGCCATTGCGCGGAGGTCCTTGGGTCGCGCTGTACGATCCCATGATGGTGGGCGGCCATCGCACCTCTATCTACACCGTCGATGGGCGCGCTCGCATTCCCGCTCGTTTCGCCGTCGACTGGGTGAGGCTCGGTGCCGACGGTACTCGGGCGCGCGGCGATAGCTCAGTGCTTGAGAACTGGCACGGGTATCGAACGGAAGTGCTGGCAGTTGCGGACGCGACCGTCGCGGCGGCAATGGATGACATCGCTGAAGATCCGTCGCTCGCTGGCGAGAGGCCGCGCGTCAGTCTCGAGGACGCGAGCGGAAACTTCGTGACGCTCGATCTCGGCCGTGGCCGCTTCGCGTTTTACGAGCACCTGAAGCACGGCAGCGTTCGCGTGAAGCCGGGTGACCGTGTGAAGCGAGGTCAGGTGATTGGCCAGCTCGGCAACTCCGGCAGCAGTTCGTCCGGCCCTCATCTTCACTTCCACGTTGCCGATACGAGCTCGCATCTCGCAGCGGAAGGGTTGCCCTATGTCTTCCGCCGCTTCGAAGTGATCGGCGCTTTCCCCGACATCGGCACCTTCACGACCGACACACTCTGGAATCCAGTCCCGCCCGCTGTCGGCGGCCTCCGAATGATGGAACACCCCGCCGCCAATACGGTCGTGATATTCACTGGTAAGCCTTGAGGTTGTAATAGGCGGCTTCGACGTTCATTACACGCAGCCGATCGTAGTTGGCCCAGTCCTTGTAACGGCTCAGCGTGACGGTCTTGCGGATTTCGTCGAGGGACATGCCTTTGGACATCGCGCTGGACACTTCGCGAGTGAGGTACTCGAAATACTCGCGACCTTCGGTGATGTCCTGCTTCGTGAAGGTCTTCCAGCCGTGACCGCCGGAGAGGATGTCGAAGTCCAGTTGCTCCAGCGTGCGATACGAGCGAATCCACTCGGATAGCGGATGCCCGTCGAATGGGCCGCACGCGCTGGGGAGCGAACGCATCGAGCTCTGAACGAGCACGTCCGCGGGGAAGTCCGATGCGAACAGCACCCGCTCGTCGTGGAAGAGCACAGCCGTGCCGTCGTTCGCGTGATTCTTGCCGGGGAAGACCAGCTCGACGGTCTTGCCGCCGAAGCGCAACGTCATGCGATCGGAATAGACGACGTCCGGCTGATGTACATCAACGTAGAACTCCTTTGGTGAGGCGAGCCCGTCGCCATCGGTGTCCCGCGACGTGACGGACGTCGGGAAGCCTCCGCAGATCCAGGGATGATCGATGAGCGGCTGACCGAACTCCTGCGGATCGAATTTGCCATTGTCGTTGCGATCGATCATGTCGCCCGGCATGTGCGGGTAGCGGCCGTCGAGATTCTTCAGCGCGTTTTCCTGGGCGATGAACGTTGCCGTGTCGGCGAACAGGTTGCTGCCGTCGATGTGGTCCCAGTGGGTGTGCGTGTAGATGACGTACTTCACCAGCTTGCCGGGAAAGCGCTCGGCGAGCTGCGACTTCAGCCACTTGGCGAACGGGGGATTGAGGGTGTCGACGAGCAGGATGCCTTCGGATGTGACGAGCACACCGACGAACCACGTGCCGTCGCCAGCGCGCCAGAGGTCGCCTTTGAGTTGAGTGAAGGTGTTCTGGCGGGGGGCGAACTGGCCGGCGGGCGGCCTGCCGGGGTTGAATGACTTCGTATATGCGGCTGAGGCGGCGGCGGCTTGTTCGCGAGTCTGTGCGGTGGCTGGCTTAGTGCTCTGCGCAGACGCCACTCCCAGGATTGCTACACCAAGACTGATCGCAGTCGCAATGCTCTGTGCTCGCATCGATCGCCCCCCTTGTTCGAAATTGAAACCTACTTGCGCAGGCTGCGGAAGGTGATCGAGTAGCGGAGGCCGGGGGTTGGTGGGACGCTGTGTTGCCAGTCCCAGCGAGCTTCGTCTTCCAGCCGATAGATCGACCTTGGCGCGAGCTCGATGGCGATGGAGCGCTCGCGGGGCTTGGGTGGATAGTGGCGGAATCTCATGCGTGCCGGGCCGTGGAGGGACACGCCGATCACACGTTCGAAGTTCGGGACGTCGCGATGCCAGCCTAGTTGCGTGCCTGGGGAGTATTCGGCGATCAGCGCATACGTGAATTCTTCGGCCGGGCGGGCGGCCCAAGTGGCCGCTTTCTCCCTTAGAGAATGAAGGAATGGTGGGATCGGCTCGGTCTCGCGCAGTCTGTTGGAGCTGAAATCGTAGCTGCCGCCGTAGCTGACGATTCGTCGCTTAGCTTTAAACTGCTTGTACTCCGCCTCGTGTAGCGGCAACCGCTGGATTTGCTCGACCAGCACAGCCTCTTCCGCGCGCGACAGGAAGTCGGCTTCGTAAGCGTAACCGCGAGCGAAAGGTTCTCCCGCGAGTGGAAAGAGAGTTTGCTGGGCCATCGGACCGATGTGTGGGCGACGGGGGCGGTCTCAATCCTGCGCGCCTTGGTACCGCCGTCGACATGCGACTTCGATTGGCGCGCACGAAAGGCGTTGAAAGAGGCGACCTCTCGCGTCGGCCGCCGCCGGGCGCGTCGGGGCGCTAAGCGGCGCCGTTGCCGGCTTCCTTCCTCGACGCGAGCGTGCGCGCGCGTCGACTCACTCGGCCGCGGCGGGCGGCCTCGCGGCGTAGCGGGCTTTTGTCCGGGGAAGCCTCGACAGGGTCCATTTGTTGAACGCTGAGGGGATTTCTTGGCGGCACGAGCGTGCCGAGCACGATGGACGTGCTCGTCTGCCCGAACATGCTCAACCGTTCGAGCACATTCGCGAGCTCTTCCACCGAACGAGCGACGACGCGCGCAATCGAACAGTCTTCACCCGTGACGGCAACCATCTCGATGATCTGGGGCATCTTGGTGGCCGCCTCGATGAGCGCGCGCTTCGACGCGCAGCTGCCGCGAATGCGCACGAATGCCCCAATGCCATACCCGAGGCGCGCATGGTCGAGGCAGATCATCGTCCCGCGCAGAATGCCGCGGGTTTCGAGCCGCCGAACGCGGTCTGCAATCGTCGGCTGCGACACATCCAGCTCGCGTGCGAGATCGGCGAAGGACCGGCGCGCATCGGCATCGAGGCTCGTCAGGATACGAAGGTCGAGGCTGTCCATGATTCAAGCTCGCTCTGTCATTTAGGTTTGAAATTCAAGGCGAGGACCGCCAGCAATCTTAATTGATGCAAAGCCGGCGCGCGCGCCCTTCGCTAGCATCGAGAGCCATGAACAACACGCAGAACGCATCGAAGGGTCTCATCCTTGCGTGCCTGGCCGCGGTTTACGTGGTCTGGGGCACCACGTACTTCGCGTTGAAGGTCGGTATTCAGGGCGCCGCACCGTTCTACCTGGTCGGCACGCGCTTCGTGGTTGCCGGAGTCCTGTTGTTTGCGTGGCTCAAAATCCGGGGTCACGCGTTGCCGACACCTCGTCAGTGGCGCAACTCGACGCTGCTGGGCTTCCTCATGCTGGCGCTGGGCATCGGCAACGTCACCGTCGGTGAAAAGACGGTGAGCTCCGGCGCTGCTGTCGCGCTGATCAGTACGTTGCCGCTGGCGATTGCAGTATGGAGTGGACTTTTGGAGAAGTGGCCGGGGCGTGCCGAGTGGCTGGCGATCATCATCGGGATGGTTGGCACGATCGTGATGGTCTCCGGCGCGGATTTACGGGCGAGTCCCGGCGGTACGGCGTTGATCATCTTTGCAACGTTCATGTGGGCGTTCGGCACGGTGTTGTCGCGGCGGCTCGATGTTCCCCCGGGGGCGATGGGGTTTGCTGCCGAGATGATTGCCGGTGGGCTCGTGTGCCTCGTGATCAGCGCAGTGTTTCGCGAGTCGTGGACATTGCCCACGTCGGCGGCAGTCTGGTGGGCCTGGGCCTACCTGGTGGTCTTTGGATCGCTGATCGCGTTTTCGGCGTATCGGGTGTTGGTGGAGCGATCCTCGCCGACGCTTGCCTCGACCTATGCGTACGTGAATCCGCCTGTCGCGTTGTTTGTGGGATGGTGGCTGGGGAACGAACAGTTTTCACCGAATGTGTTCGTGGGGTTGCCGATTGTGTTGGCGGCGGTGGCGTGGCACACGTGGTCGCAGTTGCGAGCTCGTGCGCCAGAGGCAGGCCCGCAGCCAACTGACGAAACTCAGTTGGCATCACCTTTGAGTTGTTCGCGACGCCAGGCGTAGTACTTGTCGAAGGCCTGGAGTTGCTCGAGGTTGGGCACGGGCCGTGCGCTGGGATTCTTGTCGAACGTCATCAGCTGTTGCGCCGACTCGGTGAAAGCCGGCCACGACGGGAGGCCCGCGCCATTCGGATCACCGGTCTTTGCAAAGTTCACCCAGTAGCTGCTGATCATCTCCGATAGCGCCACGTCCTCAGGTGTGGGCCCACCCATCGGCGTCCGCTGATTGCGAAATACGAAGGCGATCTCCGACCCATGATCCGCACCATCCGGCGACCGCGGCGTGCGGTGATCGAAGTAGTACATGAACACCTTGTTGCGGCTCTTTTGAGCGTGCAATCGTGCCCACACCCACGTGTGCCACGCGAACGCAGACTCGCGAAACAGGTTCTTCATCGACTTGAAAGCTTCCGCGTCCGTCGTGTGCGGATAGGCGGCGAGGATCGTATCCGCCTGAGTGCCATACCCATCGCGTACCAGTTTCGCGAATGCTGCCGACGTCACGGCCTGGCGCGTGAACAGCGCACCTTCATCCGAATTCGTGCCGATCAGGATCGGCGTGTCATTGAAGCGCCCTGCCTGGTAGAGCACGTATTGATCGCCAGGCAGCACGTAGCCATCGAACACAGGCCAGAACATGCCCACTCCCAGGCCGGCCGCTGCGTGAATCTTCTCCGCGGGCACCTCCCGCGCCGCCTTCAGATCGGCCGCGCCCAACGAGCCGAGAAATCGCTGCCCCATCCTTTCGGCCAACTCGAGTGGCGGCCCGGTCTGGCCCCCTTCGTTGCCGTACTTGGGTGGCGCAAAGTTGCCGCCGCTCTCCGAGATGGCCTGCGCAAAGAGCCCTTTCGCGAGCGGCGACGCCGCCAGCATGCTGACCGCAATGCCTCCCGCAGACTCACCGAAGATCGTGACCCGCTTCGGATCACCACCGAACTTCGCAATGTTCTCGCGTACCCACTTCAGCCCGGCGATCTGATCCAGCAGACCGTAGTTGCCCGAGCCCTTGCCGCCGCTTTCCTTCGTCAGCTCCGGATGGGCCAGAAATCCGAACGGCCCCACCCGATAGGCGACGCTGACCAGCACCACACCTTTCTCCGCGAGCCGCGTCCCGTCATACAGCGGGAGCCCCGTCTGCCCGCCGATGAACGCACCTCCATAAATCCACACCATCACCGGCAGCTTTTCGCGGGCACTCTTCGCCGGCGTCCACACATTGAGGTGCAGGCAGTCCTCGCTGAAGTTCGTGTCGCCGCCGAACATGCGGATCATGTTGGCGTCCTGCACGCAGCCCGGCGCGAACTTGTCCGCCTTCTTCACGCCGGTCCACGGCTGCACGGGCTGCGGCGCGCGCCAGCGGTTCTCACCACCGGCCGGCGCGGCAAACGGAATGCCTTTGAACGCGGCGATGCCACCGTTGACCGTGCCTTGCACCTCACCACCGGTGACTTTAGCGGTTTGAATCTGCGAATGAGCGGGCACGCTCGTGATGCCGACGATGCAAGCCAGAGCAAGTGCGAATCGCCTCATGATTTCCCCCTCAGCGGGCCGCAGATTGCGGCGCTACTTCTTGCAGGTACTGTCGCCCGCCCAAACCACGCATCTGCCCGAGAATCCAATCCCGACGTGAGGCGACATAGACAGAGGGCCGGTCCGCACGCATGCGGATTGGGTTGGGCAGCACGGCCGCCAGGGTGGCGGCCTCCGCGGGCGTGAGTCTCGCAGCAGGCTTGCGCCAGAATTTCCGCGCGGCAGCCTCGACTCCATACACACCGCGGCCGAATTGCGCGACATTGAGGTACACCTCGAGAATGCGCTCCTTCGGCCACAGTCCTTCGATCAGCACGGTGAGCCACGCTTCGATTCCCTTGCGTACGTAGCTCGCGCCATTCCACAGGAACAGGTTCTTCGCCACCTGCTGCGTGATGGTGCTGGCACCGCGCGGCCGCTTGCGATGCGCGTTCTCTTGCACGGCCTCGCGGATGGACTTCATGTCGAACCCCGTGTGATACGGGAACAGCTGATCCTCGGCCGCGATCACCGCAATGGCGGCTTGTGGCGATATCTGCTCGAGATCGACCCACTGGTAACGCGTCTCATACTTCGTGTCCCGCGCAGTCATCGCATTGACGCTCGCGCGCAGCATGAACGCGCTGGTCACCGGGTGAATCCAGCGCATCAGCACAACGGGAACGACAGTGAGAATGAGGAAAGCGAGGATGAGCGTGGCAAACCCCTTGAGCAGCCACGCTCCCACGCCACCTTTCTGAGCCGACCGCGACGTACGCGCCTCCAAGCGAAACGAACCGTCGCGCGGCTATTGCTCCACGCGCGTCGCCGAAATCACCGTGATGTCCTCGACGGGTACGTCCTGGTGCCCCTTGCGATTGCCGGTCTTCACCGCGGCGATCTTGTCCACCACGTCCATGCCTTCGGTCACACGCCCGAATACGGCGTAACCGTACGAGCCGGGCTTGTGGTCGAGGAACTCGTTGTCCTTCAGGTTCACGAAGAACTGCGAGGTCGCGCTGTTGACGTCGTTCGTGCGCGCCATCGAGAGCGAGCCGCGCTCGTTCTTCATGCCGTTGGTCGCTTCGTTCTTGATGGGCTGGCGCGTCTTCTTCTGCGCCATGTCCGAGGTCAGGCCGCCGCCCTGGATCACGAAGCCGGGGATCACGCGGTGGAAGATGGTGCCGTCGAAGTGCTTGTCGTCCACGTAGCGCAGGAAGTTCTCCACCGAGATGGGCGCTTCTTTTTGATACAGCTCGATGGTGAAGCTGCCCAGCGAAGTCTCGAATCTGACCATGAATGCCTCGTTTACTTGCGGGCGATGGATGGGTGATCAGGCCCACTGGCCTTCGGTCATGCGCTCGTGCCCGGCGAGATCGCGATGGGAGCGTACGTGACGGAAGCCGCGAACCACAAGCGCACGCGCGACGTCGCCCGCTTGCGTGGCGCCGTGCTCCAGCAGCAACCAGCCGCCGTGCTCGAGGTGAGGCGGGGCGGTTTGCACGATGGTGCGCAGGCATGCCATGGCGTCGCTGCCCGGGGAGAGCGCCATCCGGGGTTCGAACCCCAGGTTTGCCGAGCCGAGCTCCGGCTCGCCGGCCCCCACGTACGGTGGATTGCTGACCACGAGATTGAAACGCCGTGCGCCAAGCGGTTCGAACCAGCTCCCCTGCAGGAACTCGACGCGTGTCAGCGCATGACTTGCAGCATTCGCGCGGGCAATGCTCAGCGCAGCCGCGGAAACATCCGTCGCCGTCACGTGCCACTCGGGATGCTCGCTGGCCAGTGCAAGCGCAATCGCCCCTGACCCGGTGCCCAGATCCACGACCCGCCCGTCGGCCTCGGCCCGCAGGGCCAGGGCGCGCTCGACGAGCAACTCCGTTTCCGGCCGGGGCACCAGCACCGCCGGGCTCACCGCGAGCCGCAAGCTCCAGAACTCCCGGTAACCCACGATGTAACCCAGGGGCTCGCCGCTGACACGGCGGCCGATCAGTTCGAGGTAAGCCCCGTGCGTCGCCTCGGTCTGCGTGTCTTCCGGATGCGACTTGAGCCGCGCCCGGCGGCTGCCGAGCACATGGGCAAGCAGCACTTCTGCGTCCAGGGCCGGGGAATCGCAGCCGCCGGCCTGCAGGCGCGCGGCGCCTTCCGCCAATAGCCACGCTGTCGTGAGATTCGCCGTCATTGCTCTTATGATTCGCGCATGGCGCAGCCGCTCTATCCGCCCGCGGGACCGCAGTCCATCGGGCAGGTCCTCGATTCGGGGTTCCGCATTTTCCAGGCCTCGCTGGTGAGCTGCGTTCTGTATGGCGCGCTGGCGATGATCGCCGGACAACTGCCGAACATCTACTTCATCGCCGCCGGCCGGCCGCTCGCGCCATTTGGCGGCGGCAGTGCGCTGTGGATCGCCCTGTACCTGCTCGGTGCGATGGTCACGCTGGTAATGTATTCCGCGCTGCTCTACCGCCAGCATGGTATCGCTGTCGGCCGGCGTGCAGGCACGAGCGTGGAGCTGTCGCGCGCGGTCCGGAGGCTCCCGTTTTACATCCTGCTGATCATTCTCAGCGTGGTGATCTTCATGATTCCCGCCGTGCTGGCGGGGTTCATCCTGGGCCTCTCCGGTATCGGCTTCGCGCCGCAGAACTATCCGGTCATTGCCCTGATCGGGCTCGTGGTGGCGATTCCACTGGTCTATCTGCTGACGCCGATGACTCTCGCTCCGCCATCGCTTCTGCTGGATGGCAAGGGTCCGTGGCGAGCGGTGCGTTACGTGTTCCGGCTCATCCGCGGATGCTGGTGGAGAACGACCGTCGTTCTCACCATTGCAGCCGTGCTCATCCTGGTTTTCTACGGGGTGGCGATGGTCATCGTCGGCATGGTGTTGCCGCTCACGGGTCAGACAGATGTCGCGGCGGTCACCGCGGCAACGGGCGTGGTGTACGTGGCGCTCGGCTCGATTGGGCTGCCATTTTTCTCCGCCATGCTGCTGGCGACCTACGGCGAGCTGAAGGTGCGCAAGGAAGGGCTCGATCTCGAGCAGCGTGTCGCCGCCATTGCCCAGCCCTGACACATGATGTGGCGCATTCTCGCGGCACTGCTGAGTGTGGCGGCGGTCGCCGCGCCAGCAGAAGGCGCAGCGCCCGATCCCCTCGCAGTCATCGATGCCTGCATCGCCCGGCTCGATGGTGAGATCGACGTGGGCTACGAGCGCGTCGCGCGCCGCTGTCCCGATCTCGCGCCCGCGCTCGAGCAGAGCGGATGGGCAGCCTGGTTGCCGGAAGGATGGAAAGAATCCCGTAACGATTTGTCCGCAGGGAGCCTGCAGGAGCTGCGCACTCTCGTGGTGCGTGAGCAGGAAACGAGCTCGGCCGCGCGCGTGCTCGATGTCGGTCGTCTGAAAGAGATCCTTGCCGATCTGGGCAGCACCGGGCAGCAGCGCAGTGGCGCGTGGACCCGCTTCAAGAAATGGGTGCGGTCGCTCTTCGAGCGGGCGGGTCAGCAGGATCGTGAGAACTGGTTGAGCCGCCTCGTGTCGCGTGTCGGCTCGTTCGATGCGGCGATTCAGGTGATCACGTACATCGCGCTGGGCCTGTCGGTCGCGCTTGCGGCGCTCATCGTAATAAATGAGCTGCGCCTGGCAGGCGTGCTGAGTCGCAAGCGCGTGGGCGACCGCCGCGAGGACTCGTCCGGTGCAGCGGCGGATCGATCGAGACTCGCATGGGCGGACGTCGAGCGCGCGCCGCTCATCGAGCAGCCGCGGCTCGTGTTGCAGCTCCTCGTGGAGAGGCTGACGCGTATGAATCGCTTGCCACCGGCCGGCGCGTTTACGGTGCGCGAGCTGGTGCGAGCGGCAGAACTGAGCAGGGACGCAGATCGCCGGACTCTCAACGAGATCGCGCTCACGTCTGAGCGTGTTCGCTATGCCGAGGCCGACGTTACGCCGATGGCGGTGCAAGCGGCAGTCGGGCACGGCCGCGAGTTGCTCGAGCGGCTCGAATCGCCTGCAGCAGACGCCCCTGAAAGCAGGGCGACGGCATGAGAGAGCGCCTCATCACTCTCGCAATTGCGATTGGCGTGCTCCTGCTGTTCGTTGCGATGTTCATCCGGCGTGAGGACGCACTCGGCGGGCGCAATGAGGTGCCACGGCCAACGACCGCCGAGCGCCGTGGCAATGGCTATCACGCCGCAACGTCGTGGCTCGAAGCGGAAGGGATCCGGGAAATATCGTTGCGCGAGCGGTTCGACACGCTGACCCAGCGCAAGGATCTGCCGCGTTCTGGCAACCTGCTGGTCGTCACGTTGCCGGCGGCAAACGGCTTCAACACCTGGGAATTCATTCCGCTCGATCGCTGGATTCGTGCCGGCAACACGCTGCTCATTCTTGCGGCGCTGTCGGACAATCCCGATTGGGGATTCTCGCAGGGTGGGTTCGCATCGGGCGATCTGAATCTGCTGACGGGCCTGGAGTTCGAGACGACGCGGAATCGACAGAGTCGGGTTGCGCGTCGTCAGCAGCGCACGCCGCCGCCGCGTGTCACCGTCCCTGTGGAGCCAACGGGTGCGCGCGATCCTGCGGAGGCGTTCCGCTTCCTGGCGGAGCCGCAGCGTTCGGTCATGGTTCCGAATCGCGCGCACGCCTACTTCGAAGGAGTGAAGGGTGTAGTGGCGTTGTCCGATTACCCGCAGCAGGAATGGAGCGTGAAAGTGCCGTACGAGGGCTTCGTGCTCGAGCTGGCACATCAGGAACACGGCAATGAAGGTGTGATGTGGACGCGCCCGCTGGGTCAGGGCCGCATCATCGTCAGCGGATTCGGTTCGGTGTTCACGAACCGCGCGATCGGGCTTGCGGACAACGCGCGACTGCTCGCGAACATCGTCGGCGTCACCGTTGGAGAACGCGGCGCGGTGTTGTTCGACGATCTGCATCAGGGTCTCGGCGCCGCGTACGATCCCGCAAAGTTCTACAAGGACAAGCGGCTGTACATCACCATCGGTGTGCTGGTGGCGCTGTGGTTCGTGTGGGTGCTCGGGTCGACGCGACTGCGGTCGCCTGTGTCGGCGAGCTCCACGCCGCGCGAGGCCGAGTTGATCCGCGCGGCGGGGGGCTTTTTCGCGCGGGCGTTGCCAACGCATGCGGGCGCGCGTCGACTGATCGATAACTTCTTCAAGCGCGTGCGCGCACGCGCCGGCGGGCGGCGGGACGACGCGCTGCCCTGGGACATCATCGAGCGCAGCCCGCGCGTCGCGGCGGCCGACATCGAGCAGCTCAAGAACTGGTATGCGCAGGCGTGCGCGTCGCGGCGCGTGCCGCTGCAGGAGCTGCAGAACCTACTCGTGAGGATCGACAGGCAGATGGCGACATGAGCACTTCTCTTCAAACGCTGGAATCCCGGCTCACCCTGGAGCTGGGACGCGTAGTCGTGGGCGCCGAAAGCTCGATACGTGCGCTGGTGATTGCGCTCGTCGCGCGCGGACACGTGCTCGTGCAGGGCGTGCCCGGTCTCGGCAAGACGCTGCTGGCCAAGACGCTGGCCCGTGCGCTCGGCGGCGAGTTCAAGCGCATACAGGGCACGCCGGACCTGATGCCGAGCGACATCATCGGTGTGCACGTGTTCGATGAGTCGAAGCGGGATTTCGTGTTCAGGCCCGGGCCGTTGTTTGCGGATGTCGTGCTGGTGGACGAGATCAACCGCGCCGGGCCGAAGACTCAGTCTGCCTTGCTGGAGGCGATGGAGGAGCGGCAGGCCAGCGTCGATCGCTCGGTATTCACGTTGCCGGCGGACTTTCTCGTGCTCGCCACGCAGAATCCGCGCGAGTTCGAAGGCACGTATCCGCTGCCGGAGTCGCAGCTGGACCGGTTCATGCTTCGCATCGACATGGACTATCCGGAGCGGGCGGCGGAGGCAGAGATTCTGGCGCGCTACGGCGGGCGGCTTTCGGGCACACAGCAGATCATCGAAAGTATCACGCCGGTGGACCGCACGCTGCTCGATGCCGCGCGCGGCGAGGCTGAACGGATTCATGTGGCCGAGGCGTTGTCGCGGTATGTGCTGGACCTGGTGCGAGCGTCGCGTGAGCATCCGCGCGTGACCCTTGGCCTTTCCACGCGTGGCGCGCTGGCTTTGATGAAGGCGGCACGCGTGGCTGCCGGATTGCGCGGTGCCGATTTCGTTGCGCCCGATGATGTGAAGGATGTCGCGCCGTGGGTGATGCCGCACAGATTGGTGTTAGCGCCCGAGGCGGCGCTCGAAGGCGCGAAGGACGTGGAAGTCGTCCGCGCGCTGCTAGCTGACACGCCCGTGCCCCGCTGATGACGCTCAGCATTTCAGTTCCGCGCTCGCAGCCGCTTTCGCGTTGGCAGATGCCAAGGTGTGCGCGAGGAGCCGCGAGCTTCTCGCTAGTGGTGGTGGTGCATGCACCTCGCTGAGCGCGCGTACGCATTGGTCGTGCTCACGGCGGTGCTCGTCATCGCGGGCACCTGGGCGAGCGACCCGGCGCTGGGTGGACTTTGGCGCTGGCCGGCCGCGCTACTGCTGCTGGGCCTCGCTATCGAAGGGTATCTCGCGCGGCAAACTGCCATCCGCGCCGATATCGAAACTGCAGCTCGCGCGCTGCTGGGCCGCGAGCATCACGCGTCGTTCGCATTCGCGAATGACTCATCGCGCGACGTAACCCTCGAATACGCCACGGCAACACCGCCCGTCTTCGAAGCGCTCGGTCAAACGCGCAAAGTCACCGCGCCAAGCCATGGGGTAGGGCGCGACTCGGTTGCGCTACTGCCGGTGAGACTCGGCGTGCAGGTCTGGCCAAGAATCCCGGCGCGCGTGCTCGGCCGCTTCGGCCTCGCATGGTGGTCACGCACATTGACGCCCGAGCGCGACGTCTCCGTCGCCCCCGACACATTGCGTGCTCCTCGCCGCAGACCAAGCGGCAAATCCACAGGCATGCGCCCTCGTCGCACCGTCGGTGCCGGGTCCGAGCTTCACCAGCTCCGCTCCTACGTGCAGGGCGACCCGCTCGCGCGCATCGACTGGAAAGCCAGCGCCCGCACGCGCCGCCTGATCACGCGCGAATTCAGCGAAGATCAGCATCTCGACGTGCTGGTCGCGATCGACGCCGGCCGCCTGAGCCGCGTGCGCGCCGGCCGCCTCGATCGCTTCGGTCTATACGCCAACGTAGCCGCCCGGTTCGGCGAAGTCGTCACTCCGAATGACGATCGCATCGGCCTCGTCGTGTTCTCCGATCGCATCCTCGCAGTGTCCGCACCCGAGCGCGGGATGCCCGCCATCATGCGGATTCGCCGCACGCTCGAGCGCCTCACCGTGCAGGCCGCGGAGTCCGATCCGTTGGCAGCCGCGGCTCGTATTCGCACGCTTCTCAAGCACCGCGCGCTCGTAGTGATTCTGACGGACCTCGACGACGCAGCCGTTGCTGAGCAACTCGCGCGCGCCGTGCGGCTGCTATCGCCACCGCATCTCGTCGTAGTTGCAGGCATCCAGAGCGTGGAAATCATGGACCTCGCGCGGCGTGAAGCGCGAGGCTGGCGCGATCCATGGATCGCACTCGCGGCCCAGGAACACGAGTCGCGCGCCACGGCCCAGCGAGCATTGCTCCGCCGCCTCGGCGCGCCCGTGATCGCAACTCGCGAGGAGCTCCTGGAGCAAACGGTGTTCGACGAATACGAGATGTTGCGGCGTTCGCGCAGAGTCTGAGCGGCGCGTCGGCTCAGGCTTCGATCGGTGTGAGGTCGCGGCTGCGCCCGAACAGCCATCCTCGCAGCATCGCGACCATGAACAGCCAGTAGCCGACTCCGACGGTGACCCGCGTCCATAGCGGAAACTCGGGGTCCGGCGAAATGTACCCTTCGATGAACCCGCAGCCCACGAGCAGCACGACGCACGCAACGACGACTTTGCCCGCGCGCAGCGCTGCCGCCTGAAACGACTGCGCGCGGCGCGGAGTGGTGGGCCGGATCAGCGCTTCGCCTACGGCAGCTCCCGCCGCCCCTGACAGCACCATCACGGACAGCTCCACCAACCCGTGCGCCACGATGAACCGGAACAGCTCGTCGTCGAGCCCATGCTGGGCCGTGAAGGTGAAGATCGCACCCAGCATCAGCCCGTTCAGCCCCACGATATAGAAGGTGCCGAGTCCGAACAGGAAGCCGGCGCAGAAGGCGAACAGGCTGACGGAAATGTTATTGCTGAGGATCTGCAGGGACAGCACCGAGGAGGGCACGATGTTCAGCAACCCCTCGGTCCACAACTCGCCGCGTTCGACGGTGGCGATGAGGTCCGGCGACGCGAACAGGTTGATGAGCTCGGGATACGTGTGCACGAGCCATCCACCCACAAGTACCGCGACAACGAACAGCAGCGTGACCCAGATGATGTGCGGGCGGAGCCAGCGCATGGCTTCGGGCACCTGGTCCCGGAACAGGCTCCACAACGCATAACCGGGATGCGAGGCCTGCTTGTGAAGCGTGGCGTGCGCTTGCGCGTAGGCTGATTCGAGATACGTGCGAGCGCGGCTGTCCGGCATGAGCCGGCGCGCGCGGGCGAGGTCATGCGCGAGCAGCCTGTAGTCATCGACGAGCTGCGAGACGTCCGCAACGTCCTCGGTGCGACTACCGATCAGCCGTCGCGCGCGATCCGCCGCAGCCTTCCACGCCGCCGATCGCTGAAGAAGCGTCGTGCGCAGCACACGCTCGCGAGCCTCTGGATCAGCCATGCGCGCGCTCGCGCGAAGCTGCCAGCAAGCGCTCGCCGCTCATTCCACGCCTCCTCGCGCGAGCTGCTGCAATCGGTCGCGGAGTGCAGTGTCATCGAGCGCGACAGCGTCGGCGCTATTTCGTTCGATCTTTTCCAGCAGCGCCCGCGCCAGTCGTCCGCGCACGTCGACGTCCAGGGTCTGCCATCGATTCAGCAGATCGTTGACGACTTCAGCCGTCGTAGCATCCAGCCGCGACCCCAGCGCCGCCGTGCTCACATGTTCCAGCACCGATTCGTCACCACGGTCGTAAACGAGCAGCGTCCCCGCGGCGAGGTCACCGATGCGCACGTGATTCCGGGTGACGACGGTCATGACGAGGCCAACCCCATAAAAGATGGGTGGGAACCCGTCCACGAGCCGAAACACGTTGCGAATGAGATGAGCCGGTACAGCGGGCACGGCTCCGTTGCGCGTAACGATGCGCACGCCCGCAGCCCGTTTCCCCGGCGTCCGTCCGCGCATCGCGATCTCCAGCACCGGGTGATAGAGCAAATAGAGTGCGGCACCGGGAAACACGACGAACCCAAACCATTTGGCGTTCGCCTCTACGGGAGGCGTCAGGCTCCACGTCCCGTTATAGATGAGTGCTCCGACAACGTACCAGGCAATAAAAAGAATGATGCGGATGTGCCAGTCCACGACGAACGCAAATGCGCGCGCACCCGGCCCCGCGATAGGCAGCGAAACGTCGACGCCCGTCGAGCTGTCGACGACGAGATCGGGCAGCGACGGTACGGCCATCAGTTCCCGACCTCCGCGGCGAGTTGCTCCGCGCGATACTCCTGCTGAAGCGCCTCGATCAGTGCATCGAGATCGCCTTCCATCACATCGGCCAGCTTGTACAGCGTGAGATTGATGCGATGGTCGGTCACGCGCCCCTGCGGAAAGTTGTACGTGCGGATGCGTTCCGAACGATCGCCACTTCCCACCTGAAGTTTGCGTGACTGCGCTTGCGCGCTTTGTTGCTTCTCCTGTTCGGCAGCGAGCAAGCGCGCCTTCAGCAGCGCCATGGCACGCGACCGGTTCTTGTGCTGGGACCGCTCATCCTGGCACTCGACGACGATGCCGGAGGGCAGGTGAGTGATGCGCACGGCGGAATCCGTTTTGTTGACGTGCTGCCCGCCTGCGCCGGAAGACCGATACGTGTCGATCCGCAGCTCGGCGGGATTCACATCCACACTCTCGACCTCATCCAGCTCGGGCAGGATAGCTACGGTCACCGCGGAGGTATGGATGCGGCCCTGTGCCTCCGTCTCCGGCACCCGTTGCACGCGATGCGTGCCTGACTCGAATTTGAGCCGTGAGAACGCGCCGCGACCCACGATGCGGCTGATGATCTCGCGATAGCCACCGTGCTCGCCGGGGTTCTCGCTCAGCACTTCCACGCCGAGCCCGTTCGACTCCGCGTATCGCGCGTACATGCGGAACAAATCGCCCGCGAAGATCGCCGCCTCGTCGCCGCCCGTGCCCGCGCGCACTTCCAGGAAGATGTTCTTGTCGTCGCGCTCGTCCTTCGGGATGAGGAGCGAGGCCAGCTCGACTTCCTCCGCGGCCAGTTTCTGCTGCACGCGGTCCACTTCTTCCTCGCCCAGGGCACGCATGCCCGCGTCCGCATCGGCGCTGAGCTCGCGGGCCGCGGCGAGATCCGCCTCCAGTGTGCGAAACGCCCCGAAGCGCTCGGCCAGGGGTTGCAGCCGGGAATACTCCATCGACAGGTCCCGAAATTGCTGGGAGCCGCCGGCCATTTCAGGCGCGGCCAGCATGCGCCCGACTTCTTCGAAACGTTCGGTCATCTTCTCGAGGCGCTGGCGAATGGAGTCTTTCATGGGTCCGGTGTGTCATGCGGCCGGGGAACCCCGGGCGCAAGGCCCGACGGGGTGCAACCGCTCGTCGGTAAACAGGGAATTGTCCGGGTGCCTCGCGGCTCTTACAAGAACTGCGTTCGTGCGGGATGTCCCAAGACCCTCTATAGTCGCTCGCGTGATGCCTTCGACCACCCTGTTACGGAATCTATCGCGTGGCCTCGCGTTGCTACTGGTGGCGGGGTGCTCCGCCGCGGCACAGACGGCGCCGGAGCCCGGCGCACGCGATCCCAATGCCGCCACCGTCATCGCAGAAATCGCGCTCGAACGCGGGGACTGCCGGACGGCGTCCGAAACTTACGCCTCGGCTGCCCAACGCGGCGACCTTGCCGTGGCTGAGCGTGCAGCCGAAGTGGCGCTGGGTTGCGAGCACCTGCCCGCTGCCTGGGATGCGACGAAGCGCTGGCGCGCGCTCGCGCCGAATGATCGGGACGCGGCGGCGGTCTATGCGACCGTGGCGCTGAAGCTCTATCGGATTGCCGAAGCGCGGTCCGCGATCGCCACCGTATTGAAGGCCGGCGACAGTCAGGACGCGTCGGCAAGGTCACGCAAGGGTGCACCGAAGTCGGGCACGAGGCCGGTGCCGAGGCCGAGCTCGAAGTTGGACGATAGCGACGCCGCCAGGGCGAACGCACCCAAGGATGCGGATGGCCGGCTCGCGGAGCTCACGGCATTGCTGCTCGAACAGGCGGACGCCTCTTCCGTTCTGGCCGCGATCAGTGGGGCCGTCGATACGGGTTCAGCGTCTCCCGCGGTGCTGTCGCTGCTGGCTGAGCTGGCGCTCGAAGCGTACGACGTGAAGCGCGCCGAGCAGTACGCCAACCAGGCACTGAAACGCGACGCGAATTCGTACGAAGCGAAACACATCATCGCGCGGACTTATGTCGCGCGAGGCGATGCGACGAATGCCATCGCCACCGCGCGCGAGGTGATGCGGCTGGATGCGAAGCGCGGGGCATTCGAGCTGGCCGAAGTCCTGTCCTCGCTCGACCGGCTGGAAGAAGCGCGTCGCGAGCTGGATCGCATCCGGGCGACCGGCTCTCTGAATTCAGAAGTGGATCGGCGCCTCGCGTTGCTGGCGTACCAGGGTGGCGATTTCGCGGAGGCGCAGCGCCGCTTCACCGAGCTTGCCACGAGCAATGAAGCGAGCGACGCGGCGCTGCTTTATCTGGCGGAGATTGCCGAGCGCGACGGCGATGCCGAGACGGCGCTGGCCGGTTATCGCAGGCTGCTGAATTCGTCGCTGGCCGTGGCCGCGCGCTCGCGGGCGGCGGCGATTTTGCTCGAGAAGAAGGAGCGCGGCGAAGCGCTCACGCTGCTCGATGACTATGTCGCCGAGCATCCCGAGCGCAACTTCGACATGACGATTACGAAAGCGCATCTGCTCGCGGATCACGGCGAGAGCGACACGGGCATCGAGCTGCTGTCGACCGCGCTGGACAAGCATCCTCAGCATCCGTCGCTTCAATACGATCGCGCGGTGTTGCTCGAGCGCGCGGGACGCGTGAAAGAATCGCTGAGTGCATTGGAGCGTCTGCTTGCAGAGCGCGAGAGCGACCCGACGCTGCTGAATGCGCTCGGTTACACGATGGCGGATCACGACATCGACTTGTCGAAGGCAGAAGGCCTGATTCGCAAGTCGCTGGCCACGATGCCTGACAATCCAGCCGTGCTCGATAGTCTGGGATGGGTGCGTTTCAAGCGCGGCGATTCAAAAGGTGCCGTCGAGCACCTCGAGCGTGCCTATGCGCTCGCGCACGATCCGGAGATCGCTGCGCACTGGGGCGAAGCGCTGTGGAAGGGCGGCAACCCGCAAGAAGCCCGCCGCGTGTGGGCCGCCGCGCTCGCGCGCAACCCCGATTCCGATGAGCTGAAAGCCACCGTCGCGCGCCTGACCCCCGCCGGTAAGCAGTAATGGCTGAGATGCTCGCGCTGCGGGCCGCACCTTTCCTGCTGATCGTCATGGCGGCAATTTCACTGACCGCCTGCAAAACATTGCCGCCAGCGCCAGCACCTACTGCATCGTGGGAAGAGCGGCGCGCGGCGCTTCAGCAGCGCGATCGCTTCGATCTGAGCGGCCGCATTGCCGTGGCCGCCGCGCAGGAAGGCTTCAACGCCAAGCTCAAATGGAAACAACAGGGCCAGCGTTCGAATCTCTCGCTCGATGGCCCACTCGGCGTCGGCGGCGTGCGCATCACCTCGGACGGCGCGCAACTCAACGTCATCAACTCACGCGGCGAGCAACTCGACAGTGAAGCAGCGCGCCGTGAAATCGAAGCGAGGCTAGGCTTCGAGCCGCCGATTCAAAGCCTGCGATTCTGGGTACAAGGCGTCCCAGACCCATCGCATCCCGCGGATGAAGTGCTCGACGCCGAGAAGCGCCTCGCAACGCTCCGCCAGGACGGCTGGCAAGTCGACTACAGCAACTACTCAGTCGTCGCCGGCCAATGGCTTCCATCGCGCATGACCCTGAAGCGCGAGGGCGTCCGCGTGCGCCTACTAGTAGACGGCTGGGGCTCGTGAGCACATCAGGTGACGAGAGCGGTGCGCCTCACCGCGCAACCGCCGGCGGCAAATCACCCGCTGTACTGCCGGGCGCGGAATCTAGGTGGCCGGCACCCGCGAAGCTGAATCTTTTCCTGCACGTCACGGGCCGCCGCCCGGACGGCTTTCATGATCTGCAAACGGTCTTTCAGTTAATCGACCTCTGCGACGAAATCGGCATCACCCTCCGCACTGACGGCCAGGTCGAACGCATCGCCGGTCCCACCGACATCCCGGCGGAAACTGACCTCATCGTCCGCGCCGCCCGCGCGCTGCAGGCAGCCACGGCCACCAAGCTAGGTGCCAGCCTCCGCGCCCGAAAACGAATCCCACTCGGCGGGGGCCTGGGCGGCGGAAGCTCAGACGCAGCGACCACGCTCATCGCCCTGAACCACCTCTGGGGCTGCGATCTCCCTCTCCCGCGCTTGGCCGAAATCGGTCTCACCCTGGGCTCCGACGTCCCGGTTTTCGTCCACGGTTCATCGGCTTGGGCCGAAGGACGGGGCGAGGTGCTCACCCCCGTGGAGCTGCCCGAACAGTGGTACGCGGTCATCCATCCGCGGGTCCACGTGCCCACGCCGGCAATCTTCCAGGCCCCTGAATTGACACGAAATTCCCCCCTCATCACAATACGCGCCTTTTTTCAGACGGGCGGCCGCAACGATTGCGAAAGCGTGGTGCGGACGCGCTTCCCTGAAGTTGCAGAGGCGCTCGACTGGCTTTCGCGGTTCGCGCCCGCGCGGCTCACGGGAACGGGTGCGTGTGTATTCGCCGCATTCGCGCGCGCGATCGATGCAGAGCGTGTCGCGGCGAAAGTGGCGGATCGGTGGACGGCCTTCGTCGCGCGGGGTTTGAATACCTCCCCGGTGCACGAGCGCCTGATTCTGAGTCAGTGAATTTTTTTGCTGGGGTGTCGCCAAGTGGTAAGGCAGCGGGTTTTGATCCCGCCATACGTAGGTTCGAATCCTGCCACCCCAGCCACGTTTTGTTCCGGCATTTTCCTTCGTAAATAGAGCTACTTACTCGGTCAGGGGCGACCTCGCCGGTCGTCGATGTCACCGCCTGAACCCCCGCGATTTCCTTGGCTGGTGGCCATTTGGTGGCCATTTCAGGGGACTGAAGGGGACTCTCGGTGGCCGCGCTGCTGCCAACATCTGCTTTCGGCGAGCCACCCATCGCTGCTTTGATGAGCTCTACGTCCTCCGGCTTGGCGCCCTTCGTCCATGCCGCATAGGTCCGCTCCATCGTGGCGACGCTATGCCCGTCTTCCATGGCGACCAGCAAACGATTGTGGCCGATCATGAGTCTCCAGCTACTGTACGAGTGACGACGGTTGTACGGCTTGCGGTAGCGGACAGGGAGAGTCTCCAAGACCTCGCGCCAGCGGTTGTACGGGAGGTAGACCGTTTGAAACGGCGCGCCGCCTTCCGTAAAGAAGACGAACTTGTGACGGATCTTGCCCGCAGCGACCATCCGCTCTCGAAGTGCCAACTGCCGTCGCAGCACCGCAAGCGCGCGCGGACAAAGATTGATCTCGCGGTCTTGGCTGGTCTTTGTCCGATTCTTCTTCTGCGACAGGACCACAGCCTTCGTGACACTGATCTTGCCGTTTGCAAGGTCGCAGTCGCCAACCTCTAGCGCGAATTGTTCAGACTGCCGCAAACCTGTGAAGAAGCCGAACTCCTCATAGTTGCCGTACCACTCGCCGTGGATGTGGTGGCAAGCAACGATGATCGTCTCGGCTTCTTGGATCGTGAACGGCTCGACCTTCGGTCGGTCCTTCTCAGTAATTCGGAACGTCTCCAGCGCGAGCGCTGGATTGAACTTCCCAGGCCGATCCTTGTAGCCGAACTTGAACGCGGTTCGCACCGCACTGGTTACGTTATTATAGGTCTTCTTCTTTTTCCCCCTCGCGTGAGCGGAAACGATCTCCGCCAGTTGTGAATAGACGACCTGCTCAAACGGCTTCTCCCCGATCTTCGGCCGGAAAACCACATCCAAGATCTCGCGATAACCGTCCAGCGTGGAGAACGCCATGTCGTCCATCGACACGCGCATCTCGCAATGAGCCAGAAACTTGTTGAAGACCTCGCCGCAGGTTTCGCCGTTCTTGTCTGAGCCCGCCCCCGATGGCAAAGCATCCTTACAGCGGTAGTCAGGAAACTCCTCGTCGAAATTGAACGTGCCGCTCTTGATGCGCGACTTGATGTCGCGGAGCTGCTCGTGGGCACGTCGGAGATTCGCTTCAGTTGGTTTTCGGTAGATCGTGGGTCGATAACGCACACCCGCAATCCGGAAATCGAATTGAATTCGATCCGGCCCTTTGGCTTGGACGCCAATCAATCCCGCTTTCTTACTCATCGGTGCTCTTTCCACGAAGCACAATCCGTCGATCGACTCGGCGAGGCCACCCGACTCCGTCACGCCGCGAACTCGCTTCACCATTGGCAATTGAGTCAAAATGGCCGCCGGCTCTGACGTATCGAATACCGATATACGATATACCGACAAACTGTTCAAGTTTTCGCAATGCTGGTGCTACTGAGCAACGAGAGGTGTGTTTAGTCATGAGCAAGAGCACGGCGCAGCCCGTCCATCCCGGAGAGATTCTACGCAAGGACTTCTTGGAGCCTGCTGGCCTGAGTGCGACCGCTCTCGCGAAGGCGCTCTGCGTTACGCCGCCGCGGGTCAACGACATCCTCCTCCAGAGGCGTAGCGTGACTGGCGATACAGCTCTCCGGCTTGCTCGGTATTTCGGCGGCGACCCCTTTGACTGGCTTGTTCTGCAGGCAACGTACGATCTCCGTGTCGCTGAAATCGCCAGCGGAAAGACCATCGAGCGCGAAATCACGCCACGTGTGCCGCCAATCAAGAAATCTGTCGATCGCGCGCGTCGTTGATTCTTGCGCAGCTCGCAGATCTCCTTCACGCGCCCTCCACCCATTTCTGGTAGCCGAGCAGATCGATCAAGATGCGACCGTCCGGCGCGCGCCGCCAAACTTTCCCTTGGATCCAATCTCCTCGCTCGATTTTCCTCTCCATCGCTTTGACCGTATATCCAGTGACGACTGCCGCGAGCGGAAGCAATACGTAACGCGAGGGAACAACCACGGCGTGTGATGGCGTTACTTGCGCGGCCGCCGCGAGCGAAGTCACCGGGACCGCCGCCCGTCCGACCAGCAACCTGCTAGCGAGCTGGTGGGCCATTCCGTGTTCACGGCTGGCTCTTCTTTCGTCTCGATTCGCACGGGCCGCGTTCGCGCTGTGCACGCGGAAAATGCATCGGCGAGGATCGTCGCAGCACCGTACGAGGATTCACTCCGCCGCGCCGACTGTGAAATCGCTGTTTTCGTAATCTGCCGATCAACGCTAGAGCGTACGCAATCAGGCGACCTCTCCGTGTTAGGCGAGCAACGTCGTGCGCGGAGAGGACTCCACTGCACTCGGGCAGCTTCTCCTTCATCCACTGTGAAAGTGACACCGTCCGTTCCCCTCTTCTCGGAACGCGTGAGCTCAACTCAGGTTCGTTCGTCACCATGACCTTGCTCCACATGTCGTACTCGGTCCGGGACTGCGTACCGTTCCTCGTGGGATCGGGCGATTCATGTCCCGCGTCGGCAATAGGGTCATCGGCAACGCACCTGCGGAATAGTCACAAGGGCGACGTAAACACGCGCCAATGGGGGTCGCGAGAGTCTCCCGCCTATCTGCGCTGGCTTGCGACGTCTTGGGACTGTTTACGACTTTCCGCGACGACTCGAGGGCGTTGAGAGCCTTCGCGCCCGCCGGTCCTCCGACGAGCACCGCGCCGGACTGCGATCAGCTGCGACTCGATGTGATCCCTTTCCGGCGGAGCCACGTATGCCGGTTCCCTCTAACGCTCTCGTACAACATCCGCAGCTGCCTTGTCGGCACGGAGACCCAGGAATTTTGGCAGTCTCAAACGGCCCTCAGCCGTCCACTCCGTGAAGCGGATCTGTGCAACGACCTGTGGCTTGGTCCATTGCATCTCTTTCATCTCCTCTGCAGTGACGCCGCCGCCCCACCGTGAGGAACCCGGTGGGCTCGGAAGATTGACGAATGGGCAGCGGTCCGAACGTAGTGGCTTCAACTGCTGGAAGAGTTGTCGACGTACATTCGGCACGAACCCGGCTCTGACTTTGCCAGCGAAGTGTAGTTGGGTGCCTTCGTAGTATCCGACGAGTAACGCGTCCACGGCGTCTCCGGCACGCCGATATCCCCCTATAACGAATTCCTGCTGCGGCTCCAGCTTCAATTTCAACCAATCATTCGATCGCTCCCCAGGGATGTAGATGGAGCTCTTGCGCTTGGCGACCACACCCTCGAGTCCGAGCGCCTGCACGCTCTGAACAATGTCCGCCACAGCTCCAGGCAAGTCCTGAGAGAGCAGTACACCTGAGTCTTTCACGACGGCTGGTAGCTTGGCTCGCCGCTCCATCAACGGTAGCGTGGTCAAATCCTCACCGTTCAGATGCAGCAGATCGAATGCATAGAACATGATCTGGTGCTGCGGATGTGAGCCTCGGTGCTGGAGCGCCTGGAATGCTGGCCGCCCGCGTTCATCCAGCGCGACGATTTCACCATCCACGGTGGCCTGCTCAGCCTGCAGTCGTCTTGCAGCTGCCAAGACTCTTGGATACATGCGTGACAGATCCTTGTCGTTCCGCGAGCGGATCTGCGCCTGATCACCGTTCTTCAAGAGCAAGGCACGGTACCCGTCGAGTTTCAGCTCGTACTGCCAGTCGGCACCTTCAGGCAGTTTCTCAACGACGTGCGCAGCCATCGGCGTTACGAACGCCGGGCTCGTTCGCGCGCGCGAGGCAGATGCCACGTCCTTTGCGGCCTGCCTTTTCGTTTTAGTTGGCATGGCTCGCTCGTCAGGGTTTGCCCGTCGAGCGTACATCGCAACTGCGCAGTGAATTCGGGTCGGTAAATCCTTGACCGCGCGGTGGCTCGAGACGACGTGTCAGTCACGTCCGTCCGGCAGAACCGGCCCTGGGCGCAAACTAGGCCTAAAGGCGAGGTGCGTCGCTTGTGTGCTTGTGTGCGATATTCGATGCATGTGCGGCCGTTACATCATTCGTATCGAGGAGAAGGCGATTCGTGAGTGGGACGTCCACGGCCCGCCGGAATGGTTCAAGGTTTCCTACAACGTCGCTCCGACCCTCGATGTGCCCGTGATCCGCATGTCCCATGGTCAGCGGGAAGCCGCGCTTATGCGCTGGGGATTGATCCCTTACTTCGCAAAAGGCCAGCCCCCAAAGTGTTCGACTATCAATGCCCGGGTCGAAACGATTGAAACCGCTCCATCTTACAAAGGCCCCTGGAGTCGAGGTCAGAGCTGCATCCAACTGGGCTCGGGATTCTA